>CEVZ01003175.1_pt1 | contig 14909 bp, 16 predicted proteins | sample 361371 | NCBI WGS metagenome assembly CEVZ01 (sample SAMEA2620217, study PRJEB7988) | marine metagenome | isolation source: saline water (ENVO:00002010), including
ATTCTGAGAGATCTCTTGGAATTGATTTGTCTCTTGATTGAGGAATACGTTATCACCAACCACATAACGTAGCTCTTTAGGATCAGAAACGTGTGCATACTCACCACCATACTGGTTGTTAAGACCAGTGAATACATAACCTCTTGCAATGTCATATTTGTTTGCAAGGTCATATTCAAAGTTTTTATTCCACTCAAATACTTCTGCAGTGAATGTTGCAAGCTCACCGACTGCTTCTAGTCTAACACTAGTTGTTCCTTGACGATAGTTAATACCTCTGTTAAGAATCTCGATACCAATAACTTTACCCTTGTCTTCGCCAGTAGTTGCAATACTTGCTTTAGCAACAGCACCAAAACCATCACCATTAATGATTACCTTAGGTGCAGTAGTATAACGACGACCAGAGTTAATAATAGCGATAGAAACGATTCTACCATTCAATACGATGGGTTGTGCTAGTGCACCCTCACCAGATGTGACAGAGATATTTGGTAGAGATGTATAACCAGATCCACCAGATGTAAGTGTAACAGCAGAGATAGGACCTCTGATATTAGCAGTTGCTGCAGCACCACTACCGCCACCACCAGTAATAGTGATAGATGGTTGTGATGTGAAACCACTACCAGGATTGCTTACCAAGATACGAGTAATATTACCATTAGTAACAACAGCACTTGCAGATGCACCAGATCCACCACCACCAACGATAGAGATCAAAGGTGATGAAGTATAACCAGATCCACTGTTTGTTACTTCAAATGAATCAACACTACCGTTAACTGTAACAGTAGCAGTTGCACCAGATCCACCACCACCTTCAATAAGGACTTCTGGTGGAGATCCTGCATCATAGTTTTGTCCTGGTGTAGTAACGACAATACCAGTCAGAGGACCGAAAAGGACTGACTCTCTTGACTTATAGCACCAAATAGAGACACCATTTACCCAAGCACCGATTGCACTGTTAGCAGCAATCTCTTGTCTCTCAGAAACGGTATTTACGACTCTAGGGACTCTAATAAGTTTTCTTTGGTTGCCAGGTATCAATGCAGACCCAATAAAAGGTCCTATCTTGTAGTTTGGAAGACCTGACGCTGCAACGTAGACATAATCAGCGTTGAAGAAGGAATTCTGAATATTAGTTGTAAATTCGGTTACAACATTGTTAATTGGGACTTCAGTGGACTTACCTCTGTTAAGATCGACTGAAAGAAGGATATTACCAACTGGAATGATATCAGTTGGTGTAGCAACTCTATATGAGAAAGTAAACTCGTCAATACGAGAAGATACTTGGAATGTGCCGTTAAAGATAACTGGGTTTGCACCATACACTGTAACGGTGTCTTCAACCAACAATCCGTGAGGTTCTTCGGTTGTTACGGTTGCAACTTGTGATGCACCGCCAGGATCGATTGCAGAAACCTTAATAAGTTTTTTAACGTTGTAAAACCAAGATTCTAGTCTTTGCTCGCCAACAGAGTCAGATCCAAGTGATGCAACCTTTAATTTATCGCCAGGTAGGTAATATGATCCAGTATCGTCGAGCACAGTGCTTCCTGCTTCGGCAATACCCAAAACACGCATTTTGACTTCAGTAGAAGTGCCTCTATTAGCGTATATGAAGATATTGGAAGTAATGATGGTGCCAGGATCCCAATCTTCGACAATATCGTTATTTGACCGAGTACATTCAATAAACTGGTTTAGTGACTTCTCTTTATACTGGACTTCTTCATTATCTCCAATAAAGAAGGTGCCGTTTCTCTCTGGCCACCCAATAGTCGAGTCAACGGTAACAATTTGGTCTACAGTGTCTAATGGCTCAACTAGACGTGTTTTATAAGGAATCTTAAAGGTGCCAACCAGTGTTTCTTCAGAAATCACCAATTCATAAATTGTATCTTCACCTTTGATGATAGAAATCGCATTTTCGACTAATGCTGATGCATATTTGACATTCTGGTCAACTTCGTCGGCATATTGAATAACTTCTGCATCAATTAGGTTAGCAGGGTCACCAGACACCACTTGTGTCCTTAGAATGGTGTCTACGACCCATGTAGCAGCAGATGGAGAGATAATCTGCTCTTTAGGGTAAGATACTTCAATCTCCTCACCAAACAAAATCTTGAAAAGGTATTTTGCACCTAATGCAGTACCTTTTGCAAGATAGAAGTCCCTGATATTCTTAATTACGTTAACAGGGTTAACTTTCGATGGATCGAGTTGAATAGTGGGCAAATATTGCTTTCTAAACTTCTCAAATAACTGATAGATGAAAATAGAGTCAAGGTTGTGGACAACAGACCCTATTGGGTGAGTACTTGTTGAAAGTTGCTCTTCTTTTGCATAAACTTGGTTTCCATATTCATCATAATCAACAACGTTGGAAACACCACGGACAACACCGTTAAAAGCACTAGGAACGTATTCTCTACCACGCTCTTCGATTACAAATCCAGTAACTTCATCATATCCGACGTTTACAGATGCTTTTGCTGCAAGAGGCTCAGCAATGTAAATTTTAGGAGGAAACTCCGATGAATAACCAGTACCAAAGTTAGTAATATTGATATCTGTCAACTCACCGTTGAAAATCGTCGCAGCAGCAGTTGCACCTGTGCCTCCAATAGGATCACCGTATGCATCTTTGCGATCATCAACAATATAGACAGAAGGAGCGTCAGTATAACCTCTACCACCTGTCAACAATTCGATATCTGTCACAGCACCGCTAGATACCGTCACATCAAGCACCTGTGCCCCTACAGGGTCGATTACACGACATCTTGGTGCAGTTGTATACCCACGACCTCTATTAACGATAGTAACCGCTAGAAGACCACCCTCAGGAGTTAGTGAGCACTCAGCAATAGCGTTGATTCCTCCCTCAGGAGCAGGGTCGATGTAGATAGTAGGAGGATTAGCATAATTAAGACCTGCTTTAGTAACTGTAATGCTATCTACGTTAAGTCTTCCTTCAGAGTCAATAGTTGCATCACTAATAGTTGCACCGCCAGGATTATTGAAGGTAATGACTGGCACAAAGTCATATCCAGATCCAGAATCAGTAATTCTTACTGAATCTACCATTCCAGTGGTATCATTGACTGTCAAAGCAACCTTTGCAAGTCTACCGTTAGGATTTGTAGGAGGAGTAACTAAAGGAATGGGTGGGTTGTAAGATGTATAACCCTGACCACCAGAAATTAACTGAATATCTTTAATACCTGCAACCAAACTTTGTGCAGTAGCATATTCACCAGTAGTAGCAGTCTGAATGTTTACTCTAGGAGCAAAATCAAGTCTATATCCCTTTCCACCTTCTTTAACTAGAATAGTATCAATCTTATTCTCAAGTACATTACAAACTGCAGTTGCACCGCTACCAAATGAGGCAGGCACAAACTCAATCGCTCTAATATGAAGAGTATCAGCACTACCAAGTGCAAACTTAGCAACTAGAGTATCTTGATAGACATTAAACTGCTCAAAAGGTTTCTGTAGTTGTCCTGTGCGGTTTACAACTAGAGCAACGTCAGAAATAGGAGTATATGCTCTACCACCTACTCTTAAAGGATAATATTTGGTGCCTTCCCATTCACTAACAGGAATAGGATCCATAGTAACGATGGTTTTATCAGCAAAACCGATCAGATACTTAATTTGTGTAAAACTTTGATCATCTCCACCAGAGGGTGATCTGGGAGGAGTTGTAAAGATGATGTTTGTGCCATTGACAGTGTAATCAATGGTAGGACGTAGAGTTTGGTTATATACAGTAACTACAAGGTGATCTACAGACGCAGGAGTTACAGGAGTGCCTTGAAACTTAAGTGGGAATGAAGTACGGACTCCATCAAATAGGTTATATGGATTTTCTAGTGCTTGCTCTTTCTTTTTAAACTCAGCAGGTGAAATACCTGGTGTCATGATAGCATCAGGACCTCTAGTTACTGATTCGTAATAGAGAATCTCATTATCAACCTTAATGCTACCGTTACGCTCCTGATAACCGTCAATATCCTCCACGACGATCTCGGTGTCATTAAGACCGATCGCCTGTAGCACAGTTGTCTCAGATGTTAAGACATTTGACTGATAAGTGTCAATGTCAAGATAATCGAGTATATTGTTAAGAATGTCGTATGGTCTACCGACTTTCTCCTGTGACTTGTAGTATTCTTGAAGTAATTGTACGAACTGACGATCTTCCTGCCGTATAAAATCAGGGAGTTGTTGCTCAACTCTGTCAGAAACATTAACTCTAGACATATCTTAGAAGCACTCTTCTAATTCGGGATAAGTGAAACTATCCGTGGGGTAATCAAGTATATTTAGCTCTCCACCGCCAAAGTTAAATCCACTGAAATTGTTAGGATCAAAGATAGGGACTGACAAGTCATTGACAGTATAATCTATAGGATTTACATCTGGGTTGAAGATAATTGGGTCTGTGCCTGATGGAGGCTCAATAGATCCACCGCTAGGGTAGACAACCACTGGAATTCTGTTAGTATCGTCAGGAGTCAGTGCTACATTAAGAGGTCCTATACACACTTCACCAGTGTTATAGTTGACTGATCCGACGTTATTGTTAAGGATTACTTCTGCTTCATCTCTGACAGTAACAAGCATCATATTGCCATTACCATCATCCCTTAGATTTACAGGGACAAGAGTTTGTGCGGTATTAGAGTCAAAGACTGCAGTATCCACTTGGACAACGCCACTAGTTAAGTTTGCGTTGTTTAAAAGACTTTCTGTGTAACCAGTAGCATAGAAGGTGCCAGATTTTACGACAGAGAAGGTTGGTTTACAATTACCTCCTGTGCCATCTCCGCTTCCATCTCCATTAGAGTCCTCAGGTGTCCCTGAGAAGTCGCCAGGACGGAAGAGAGGGTTGTTAAAGTCAAGACACTGGTTAAATACTTGACCAAATTGGAATGCGTCTAAATTCTGTCCTAGAGTGAGTTGAGTCGTGCTACCAGAGATAGCAGGATCTGCATTGTCAACTACACCTGCATACTTAGATCCTTCAAATCTGTTGTTGAATCTATTTGCAGCATTTTGAGCGTTATAGTCGTCAATGTTTTTCAACACTTTAGTTCTTAGGTCATTAGCAGACAGATTAGTGTCATTACCATTATAGTAAACGTAAGACTTAGGAATAACATAGAGAGTTGTAGGATCAATGATGATTGGATCGATAGCACCGATCGAATAGTCCTTTAATTGGTTTTTAATTCTGACTTTTGTAGTCTCATTTAACTTAGATCCAGTCTTGGGTCTAACTGCAACGTATACTTTTCCATAAACAGGAGGATTCAACTTCTCACCACCATATGCAACCACAGATCGTGATTGTGGGTAGAGTTGTCTTACTAGATTCTCAAAATCTCTTTCTGTTACTGCTCTATTTTGGGTTGTATACAATCTTGGGGCATTATACTTGATTGATACGGGAGTTTCTCTATCTTCCCCGTCTGCTGCCTCATTTTCGGTTGTGACAGTGATTGCATTATTCCCGATGATACGTCCTTCGCTATCAACAGCAGTACCAATGAAAGTAAAATCCCTCGCACCATTAGCTTCCTTTCCTATAGTCCTTACATAGTCAATTTTTACGAATTCACCGTCAACTAACTTTCTTCCTAAGACGCCATCTCCAAAAATTACCTTATAACGTAAATCATCAACTTCTTCAAGGAAGTAAATACGAGAATTGCCGTCTAGGTTAACAGAAGAGTCTGCTTTATTGTAAATATCGATTTCTGACGATTGCACAGAAGGAGAAATGTAAACAATCATCCTTTCAGTGTCTACATCTTCACTAGGAACGATGTATTCTTGTTTTTTAGTGTTATTAACAATAAACGAGTAGCTAAGAAGGTTACCTTGATACGCTGAGACGCATTTAAAGGTTGCAATACCAGTTGTTTGGTCAACAGGTGCTTGGACTTGACTTAGAATTGTAAAAATATAGTCATCAAAGTTATTTTCAGCACTAAATGAGTCACCCTTGTTAATTGTAACCTGCTCAGGGTAAGTTAGACCATTTGCACCGATTAAAGTTTGTATTCTTACTGTCACAAACGCTTTTGGAGACTTTACACTACGAGGAGTGTAGTTAAGTTGCTTAGCAACTTTAACAATATTGTCTCTGACAGTAGATGTTTCTAAGAATGCCTCATTGAGAGACATGTTTGCATTGAATGCAGTATAATAAGTGTTATAAGCAAGAATGTCGAGAAGATAAGACGCAGCAGATCCCTCAAAGTCATAATCCGTAAACTCAGATCGAGTCCTAAGGTATGATCTTATAGATTCCTTGATTTCAAAGAAATCCAAGGAGGTTAATTCTGATGGTACTGCAGGCATTACGTCCTCTCTAGTATGAAATCGATTTCTTTCACGATTGATTCACCTACGATGACATATTCAACACGCACATCTAGAGAATTGTAGTCAGGACCGTCTGTGACGTCCACTGAAGTGACTCTGATGCGTTTTTCGTATTTCTCAAGGGTTGAGATGATCTCGTCTTTAATTGCCTCACCTGTAAAAACGTCATAAGGCTCAAAAAGTAGTCCAGTTACTCTAGACCCGACTGCATTTTGAAAAGGTTTCTCACCAACGTCGGTTTTGACCAGATTTAAGACTGCCTGTTTGATTGCATTCTCATTTTTGACAGCACCAAAGTCGCGGCTGTTAGGATTTGCTTTGAAAGACATCGCAAAATCTCTAAAACCACGACTTATATTCTTATCTGATCGAATTCTGTATGACACTATACATTAGCGTAAGTTTTGCCATTACGAATTTTTTCCTTTTTAATAAAACGTCTTTCAGATCCGTAGTCAGTGATCAACACTTTACCACTTCTGATGAATTCATCCGATCTATCGACTATCACCATGGAAAAACAAGGTAGTTAATTATATTTAGCCTTGTCCGCGATACTTTTTTCTCGCTTCATTTGAGGAGGTTGCAGAATACTTGGTATTCTTCCCTCTTCCTTGTCTAGTTTTCTTTGGAGTTGCTTTTTGTTTTTGGGTGTTGTTATAAAGAGCCATAATAATTGGGTAAGTTTACTATCCTGCCCAGACATTCATAGATCCGTAAGCAACTACGGAAGAGCAGGGGTATGAGAAGCCAGGAAACCCGACTCCCAAGGGGTCTAACTGTCGTGCAACCAATCTCTTGAGTGCAAACACAGTTAGGGTTGTAGGATATACAGTCCTATCATGTCCAATACCTTTATCCTCTGTCGTTAATACCGAGCAGGGGTAGGGTGTTGGTTTTGGGCACAAAGATTTTCCACATGGACACATATGAATGACTATGTTTGTGCATGCAGATGGGTGTTTAATGAATTTATCACCCGCCAACATGATTGGAAAACCATTGACTAATACTGTAGCACGATTTGGTGCTAAAGGTGTCATTGGCACTAATGGTAGTGGTGGCCACCAACAAGAGTATTCTTTGATGCGAATAGATCTAGTCCTAGGAATAGCACCACATGCCTCTGTGCTATGCACAACAGGCGGTAGACAGAGACCATGCCCTGAGCATGGTAGTCCGTTGATAGCAGCAACTGGTTTAAGAAATCCAAATGCCATTATCCTTCACCTCTGAGCTCCCTTCCGTCCAGATATGGGTATTTATCTTGGCACTCATCGAAGTATGGATTTCCTAGGTTTTTGATACTTCGTGACAGAGCATTTGTGCCACCAGTCAGATAATTAAGGACTTCCATCTTTCCTGTGTAGTCCCCCATTTTGATCCTGTAACGCTCTGTTTCCATACGTTTAGGGTCAATGGCAATAGAGCAGTCTGCAACGTGCTCTAGGGCATTACAGTTGTTGCACAGACCACTACCGCTACCTGGCCAACCAGACGTCCAGTTGTTTAGACCATTTGCTCCTGTGTTATTTGAAGCGGGGGGTGTGATCTCATAGTATGTTTGTCCTGCAAGTGGATTACCTGAGTTGTCCCATCCGCAGTAAACATCCAAGCACCCATCCGTGTTATTTCCTTTTCTAACAAACTTATCCCAACAGTCATGAGGGATATTGGTAGGATCATTTGGACAGCTCCCATTATTGACTGTGAAATTAACATAGTTTTGTGAGCCTGGATATGATGCTGTCGTTTCGTTTCCTTGCTCATCTGTAGTAGTAATTAAAGTTTGCCAAGTTGCGGTAGTATCAAATGGATCCGCATCTAGATTATCTCCTAACCATAGTGCAAACTGCTGTGCTCTAGTGTAATTACTACGGTTATAATCATATGTATTTTCCTCAAGTCCGATTGGGACGTATTCTATACTATTGTTACTACCACGGTAACATCTACCAGGCACATTACCTCTAGTGCAATTCCATGTTTTATACCCGCCTGACACTTTTCTCTTTGGTGTGAGCTTTGGTTTGGGTAGTGTATTCAAAAATTGCATAAATGCCTGTCCTTGCGACCCTGTTGCTTTACCATCAAAGGACAGTGCGACCGTAAACTCTGCTTTCTCATCATGCGGAGCACAATATTTCCAAGGCAGATACCCAAATGCCTTCCTAGATGCGGTAAGTCTGTCTTTTACCTCCCCATAGAAGTTTTCACGAGGGTTATCTTCCGCTTCCATATACGCACATGGCATCTGAAACCACTTTTTGATGTTATGAATGACTGGTTGATCCACAATCAAGCACTTATTTCCGTCAAATGATCCGTATAGTCCGTTAAATGCTTCGCTATCCGCCTCAGTAGAGCGGAGACCGCTCAAAATATCGGAATATACACCGCTTGAAAACTTTTCTCCTGCGGGTTGACCTGTTTCATCGGGTCCTTTGAGCATTCTAGGCTCTTCTTGTGCTGCTAGATTCTCAAAAGTGTCTACAGGAGGCATTGCTTTGAGTAAAGGTAGACCCATATTGATGTCAATACAGTCCGCAGGTAGGTTTTGACACAAAACTGTCTTACCTTCTGGGTCAACCTCTGCATATTCCATGTATGTGATGGGCACATTAGTCGTATAACCTGCATTTATGGTGCTCATTTCGTCTGTAACGATGCTTCCTGACAATGGATTCTCTTGAGTCATGGTATTTCCATCATCAGACTCGAAGTTAAACATGTTTGCAACGTCAGTTTGACTGTCATCTAGTGCAGGCTCCTTAAACTTAGTGTCTACATTGATAGAAATGCCCTTCTCAGCGATGTAAACCTGTGGAGGAAACTGCGGATCGTAACCAGATCCACCATCAATCACGTCAATCCGCTTGATAATACCTGATTTTGTGATCCTTCCGATCCTAACTTCTGCATTACGGAATTGTTGCACCGTATCAAACTCTCTTTCCTTCCTATTTTTGAGCACTTGTAGTTGTCTACGCTCAAATTTGTCCAAAGAAATCTTCTGCTCACCGATTTCACCTGTCTCATTATAGTCTGGAAACTTCTTTACAGGCTTTCCGTAGTCTCTGAGGAAGGCACCACGCATCTGACGTGCTGTATCTGTGCTACTAAACTCCTCTAACTGACCTGGCTCACTAATAGTTACGGTAGGATTGTTGTATCCTACGCCACCATTGATGATTACGATCTCTGTAATCTTACCTTCTGTGTCTACAATCGCTTCCGCCTCTGCTAAATCCAGTGTGCGGGTAGGAATGAGTGCCTTTGGATCTAGTTTTACCTTGTAATACGCAATATTTTTCTCAAATTCGTATACTCCAAAGAAGGCTGCCTTGTCTGGAATGCCAAATCCCGCTAAAACTTGTATCCTTGCCTTAGGAATAGGAGGCTCATCCTCCTCTGAAGGGTATGGATGACTCTCAAACTCCTGTAGATAGGAGAATTCCTTGCCATTTTTATGTCCATCCTTCTGTAATTCCATATATCCTGCATTCATTTTGCCACCGAAGTAGAAAACGCCCGCAATATTCCATCCGTTTATCTGCTCACCCTTGCGGAATGTGCCTGTAGTGGTCAAATACTTGAAGAATATCCTATGTGTGTCTGTGTCCGCAGTCCTAAATGACTCATCTACACCACTTCCTGCAGGTCCACGCACATCAATTCGCGACTTTGTAGTCTTCCATGAGTCTTGGCGGATCTGATAGAAGTGTGAATACCACTCTTTGTGCACAACACACTCGTTTCTGTTGCTACTACTGCCATAATGGTTAGGACAACACGCTGCATCTGACAGTTGATACTGTATACCGAAGATAGGACCATTCCACGGATACGATGTATCATACAAATAATACAAATATTGCGAGTCATAGCATGATTGAAACCCGAGAAACCTCGGCACCGCTCCTTTTATCGCACCATTCAGTCCATATAACCACTCAAAGTTTGCATCTTCCGTTGTAGAGACGCTTCCATCGCTTCCAATGCTGCCTCCCCAGTAATCTCCGAAGCCTGCAACGCCTGGTGTGCCGATTGGTTGACCAAATGCGTTAGTCCCGAAGCGATTTTGTCTGTAATTTCTGTAAGTAAACCCAGATCCTTCTGCTCCCCATGTATACCAACTGCTTTTATCGACGCATTGACCAGTAGGACCTATATTTCCGATGTCTTGGAAGGTGCTTTCTGGTGCATCTGGGTTATCTCCTGCAAAAACATACCCAAAGATACCCTGATATACATATCTACCGCCTCTAACCTCTCTGGGGGCGATAGGACCGCCACTCAACTCGACTTCTGAGGCAGGGTCAATGGTATAAAAGTCATCTTCTGGGTCATAGAAGTAGTGATATAGAGGCACAGGGGTCTCATCTGTCCCTGCTTGTGCCTGTGCATCACTCAAACTAGTAAAAATGTATCCTAAAGTGCCCACTAGGTAGTAAGGTTTACCATTATTACTACTTGGTGCGGTATTTGATAGCGTTAATTTTGTATTATCGTCCCTCTCTCCTCTAAACCAGATGTAAACAGGCACAGAATTTCCTACTTGTGTCTGCATCAGGTAAAAAACAGGTATCTGTCCTTGTCTAGGCTCAGGATTATACCCTCTTAATACTTTTTGCCAGTGCTCATCGTCCCCAACAGCATGCTCTTTCGTCAATTCTGGGGTTTTACTATACTTGTGATCGTCTTTTACACCTCTATAGAAGCGATATACGGGTTGTCTGTCACCATTACAGTTGCCGACACACGTTTTTTGCTCCTCTCCTATGTAATGCACTATATCTTTGCCTAACGGCATAGTGCCAGGACCTTCGTCGAGATACTCTATTTCGTAATTCTCGTTGTTTTCCTCATCATAGAATGGTTTTACATAATCCTCCCCCTCTATAGGGTTAGGAAACGATCGTTTTGTTGATAGGATATAACAAGGCACCGATCAATTCATACGCTCTTCCAATTTATTTAGTCGGTCATACAGATCATCTAGGATCTCTTTGATGTTGAGATGCTTCTCATAACCTTTTGGTTTGTATTGAATCATATCTGCACCAGGTGGAGGTAACTTTTGGATTGCCCCCTCGCTAATGGACACTCGCTTTGCAAGATTCTCTAAACCTTCACCCACCTTTTGTAGGCAGAAAGCGATTTTTTCCATATCGTCCATACCCTGAGTAGGTAGCGATTGGTCGGGATTTGCAACATCCCCATAACTAATAGGACTAGTTGATTTAACTGGCATGATTCACGCTCGCGATTTTTTTACTCTTCAACGGCTTTCAGTATAATAGAGCCATCAGTTTCTTCGGTATATTCTAACTCAGTGCCTTCTCGCCATCCCAACTCCTCGATTAACTCGACAGGAAGTGTGATGAAAAGATCACCGATGTCGTCTGCTTCTACATCTAAGATGTATCGTTTGCTCATTAGAAGTTATAGTGGATACAATTTATGTAGACTTTCCCCGAATTGCACCTACGCATGTTTCCATATAGAAACTATTGCCTGGTGCTTTTAGGTCTGTAATCTGACTCTCACCCTTATAAGGATGATGTAACATAAACCCATCACCTAGGTAAACACCTCCATGGTTAGGTGCTTGCCCATGTCTTTTAGTATAACCCCCTTCTAGAGGCGTATACCACAGTCTGAAGAGGATTATATCATCCTTCTCCAAACTATCTAATGATGCTTTCTCCCACATCTCTGACTTCATTACATACTCGCCATTCTCAGTGTTGATAGCATCGTCAGTAAAAGCGTATATATGATCTTCCTTACAGAAATCTCTTAGATCTCTATTCAAGTATAACCGATAGTATTTTCTTACACAATGGTAGCAACTCCAAGAGTGTATTGCTCGCCACTTCTCTCCAAGGAAGTGTGAGTATTCTCTCTCTAACTCTTGTTGTTTCTTGCGTCTACCCATTGACCTCTGAGGGGGATTTTTATATTGGAAAAATTTTTTTATATTGCTTAAACAAAACTCTCGCTTTGGGATACTTTTGTAGGTTAGGGAAGTAAGAGTTTTTATATATCCGCTTCGCTAAGTATAAAGAATTACCGCAATTTACTGCGATTTAACTCTTTATATCCTGGTGCTGTGTGCTGTTACATAGTGTCCCCAATAACTACATCGTAACACATACCCTCCATAATGCAATAGTCACATAGTTGGGTATACTGTGTTAACTCCTCATTGAGTCCTGTATCTATTAACCACTGTGCCATAATCACAATTTCATCAGGTGGTAAACCGCCTGCTTCATATGTGTCCAATAGTGTTTCAATTTGCTTGGGTATGCTCATCGCCTGCTGTGTTTGTTTGCGTCATCAAGTGCACTTGCCTGACTCCTAAAAGGTCCATTCTTAGGACACTCGGGATAATCATATTGCCAAAAGTATTTCCTACTCTTCTCCCATATTTTGATGTTTACGGGTGGGTGTGTAGGTAGTTGAAAAACCTTACTCATGTCTCATCCTCATAGGGTGCGGATTGTTGCGGATGTTTATCCTTCATAGGGTCATGCTTTTGTTTGCTATTCCATAGGCGTTTCTCTCGTAGTGTCTTAGGTTTGTTTGAATTGTGTGGGTCATTACGTTTGTATGTCCGTCCCATGCATTAATTCATTCAGTCATCCTAATTTGATGTTACCTAGTAATTATAAGGGTTTTGCCCATATAAGTCAACTCCCCTGTGCAGGTTTTGTGAGTGTCCTGTGTATGCTTGACAAAAAAATCTCGATGTGTTACGCTCTTAGCCAACGGTGTATAAAGCACTTAAGTATGTTTTTTTATACATTTACAGAATTGTCAAAAACTGGCATTGGTGGGCAAAAACTGTTATTTATTTGGGATAAAATTAACTGTCATTGTTACACGATCGTCGTAGGGGTTACCCTCATACCCATGTGTCATACTTGACGGATAGATGATAAGATCTCCTTCATTCATAGGCACGGTTGCTTCAGTCATATTAAATGCTGTGTAATCCTTATTGGGGAATTGCATAACAGGATAATAACTCCCTGCTACATTCCTCCTAAACTTTAGAGGTGAATGCCCATCGATGTAATTGATTAATAGGGTTGCCGAGTAGATACAATTAGAATGCTCATGTGGTGCATATAATGCTCCCTTAGTTGCTAATTCTAGATAACAGTCTGAAATTGCAAAATCGAGGTCATAGTTGTATGCTTCCTTATTATACTCTCTACACTTGTCTAGCAAAAAATCGGCGACGCTCGCATTGTCTTCTAGAATTGTGTTTCTCTTACCTATTTGTGAAACATTATGAGTAATTGCGTTGCGATCATGCTCTGGTCTTATATCCTGTGTTTCTATCCACTTGAATATCTGTTTTTTAATAGTGGGGAAATTTGGGAAAGCATACCGACCAACTGGTAGGGCAAAAAGTGCGTAAACCTCGTTAGTTACTGCATTATCTAAATTATCGCTTAATGGTGATTGAGTCATAGTGAAAACAGGAAAAAGGGATCGTTAGATCCCTGTCGTGTGAGTTATTTAGTTGTTTGGGCGGTAGAGTGGTGGCGAGTTGCGTTATCTAACCTTTAATAATAATAGTGACCTAATTAACCCATATTGGAAGCGATTAGAGTGCTAACTCCATACCGCTTACGAATTCCTCGGTTACATTCTTATAACCTACAAACCACTCAAAGTTTTTCTGAAAAACACGAGTGCCATAAGAGAATTCATCAAGAAGTGCATTTAAACGTGACTTAGTGGTGTTTGACTGCCAACCGCCATCTTTAATGATGATTGAGTTAGACTTAACTGTAGCGATGTGATTACCATGTAGATAAACATCAACTTCGCCTTCCCATCCACACTTAACCATAGTATTAGATGATGAGAAGTTTCTGCGGTTGCGGATTGCTGAATTCATTTCTCTTTCGATCTTTCTCATGTGGTGCTCCGTGTTTGTTTGTTATACTAATATTATAGTGGTTAATTCGACGGTAGTGTGCGAATGTGTACCACTTCCGCAAGTGGCACAACCCTAGGTGCGGATGGTTGCGGAATAGTGTAGGGTTTAGCGTTAGACTTGCGAATAGTCAACTTGTCTAACTCTTGAGTGAGATTTGAAAAAATGTCTTCCATGTTAGTCATTATACTCTGAGTTGAGTATCTTGTCAAATACTGATTGCTGTAGTGGTGTTAATTCAAAATCCATATCCCTAAGGATATCATATAATTTGATGATTTCATATTGCTCATCAAATGTAATCGGGAATAAATTCACTTTAGTGCCCTCCATTGTAATTCGGTCAGTTTGTCTAGAATGTTTTGATAGTCTTCATTATATTGTCTCTCTAGTCTTGAATCAACTAGATCGATCAATAACTGCATTTCATTGTCTGTTAATGTGCTCATTACTGTGCGATCTCCCAAAAACGGATGTTTGCGATCTCCTCCGCTTTCTGCTCATCACCATGCACTTCAACAAGTGCTTCCTCATA
>CEVZ01030677.1_pt1 | contig 14865 bp, 10 predicted proteins | sample 361371 | NCBI WGS metagenome assembly CEVZ01 (sample SAMEA2620217, study PRJEB7988) | marine metagenome | isolation source: saline water (ENVO:00002010), including
ATATTGATTAAATTGTTTGTAATTAATATAGTTGCCAAAAGCTTATTTGGTTCTTTTAATAGATTATCTACTATTTTAAATGCTTTTAAATCAGAATTGGATTTAATATCACTTTTAGATAAAGAAAATAATGCAACCTCAGATCCAGAAATTAATCCAGATAAGATTAATAAAATAGCCAATAATATAACATCAGAATTAAATTGAAAATCTGACATTATTAAGTAAAGTATTTCTGTAATTGATATATTCAACTAATTGAAAGTTATAAATAAACTAGAAAGGTAAATCATCACTAGAATTAGAATCTTCAGATTTTGAATTTTCTACTTCTTCAGTATTTTTTGGAGGACTTGCTCCCATATCTGGCTGTGGATCTTGTTTATTAGATAAGAACGTAAATTCAGTGCAATTAATCTCAGTTGAATATCTATCCATACCCTTATCATCCTGCCATTTTCTTGTTTTTATACGGCCCTCAATGTAAACTTTATCACCCTTAGATAAATATTTCTCACAAATTTCCGCAGCCTTATTTCTTAAAACAACATTATGCCACTCAGTATTCGAAACTCTTTCATTAGTTTGTCTATTTAGATATGTTTCATTTGTTGCGAGAGGAAATCTGCCAACACATCCACCATCTTCAAAACGATGAATTTTTACGTCATCTCCAAGATGACCAATAAGCATGACTTTATTTAATGTTCCTGACATATTTTTTTTTATCTAATTTAATTAATTATATCATTTATAACTAAATGTTTTTAAAAATGTTTTATAATTAAAATCATCTAAGAATTTTTGAATAAGCTTAGGCACAGGATATTTCTTAATTTCTGAAAAGTTTATTGAATTAACAGTTGGATTTTGATTTAAAAAAATCCAAAATTTTGCATGGATAATTTTATGAGATAATTTATGAATTAAAGGTTTAGAATTAAATAATTTAATCTCACCGTTTGATAGATTGATTAGTTTATTAATTTTTTTATTAGATAACAAATCATGTTTATTTAGTTCCGCTTTTGATTCAACTTTAGGAAATTGAAATAACTTTTTCCAAATACCATCTTCTATTTTATTCAAAGAAGTCATATAATTAGAATTTATATTAACTATATAATTAAAATGTGTTGTCTCTGGACTAGATTGTTTTAACTTAATTGGTAGATATTGAATATTATTAGTTTTTCTTGCATAACATTTTGAAGATAATAGACAATCTTGACATAAAGGGGATTTAGGTTTGCATATTAAAGAACCAAAATCCATAATTCCTTGATTATAATCTCCGCAGAACTTTTTGGGTATTAATTTTTGAGCAAAATCAATAAAATATTTTTTACCTCCAGAAGTATTAATTGGCTTTTCTATACCATAAATTCTAGAAATAACTCTAAAGACATTCCCATCTACTACTGCCCTTCTCTCATTAAAACATATTGAAGCAATAGCACTTGCAGTATATTGTCCAATTCCAGGTAATTTCAACAAATCATTATAATTGTCTGGGAAAGCTCCATCTAAATTATTAACAATATGTTTAGCTGTCTTTAATAAATTTCTTGCTCTTGAATAATAGCCTAAACCTTGCCACAATAATAGAATATCATTTTCACTAGCTGAAGCTAACGATTTAATATTAGGGTATTTATCAACAAATTTTAAGTAATAAGAAGTGCCCTGTGAAATTCTTGTTTGCTGTAATATTATTTCAGACAACCATACGAAATAAGGATCTTGGTTCATTCTCCATGGAAGATCCCTTTTATTAAGATTATACCATTTTAAGATATAAGTGCTAAAATTCATACAATAAATTTTATGTCTAATTTAAATATTTAGTAAAAAAATTAAATTAATCATGTTTTAAATATTGAAATTAAAATACATATATTTGCGCCATTGTTGAAATATATTAGTAACAAAAAAATTGATTTATGACAAAAGCTGATATTGTATCAAACATTTCCAAGAATTTGGGAATTGAAAAAGTAGATGTTCAACTTACAGTTGAATCATTAATGAAAGAAATTATCAATTCTCTTGAAAATGGAGAAAATGTATATCTAAGAGGATTTGGAAGTTTTATAGTAAAGAAAAGAGCTGAGAAAACAGCTAGAAATATTAAAAATAATACTACATTAAAAATTCCTGCACACAATATTCCAGCATTTAAACCTTCTAAATTTTTTGTAGAAGGGGTCAAAACTAAAGTTAAGATTGATTAAAATATTGACAAATGCCAAGTGGTAAAAAACGTAAAAGACATAAAGTAGCTACTCATAAAAGGAAAAAGAGACGTAGAGCTAATCGTCATAAGAAAAAAGATTAATACAGAAACAATTAATCTAACTAATTACATTCAACCTTAAGTTCTTTGAAATTAAATTCATTTAAAAGTTGCAATAATGACTTTTGCAATTAATGAATTTTACATCGAATAAAATTATTAATGGTCAGTTATTATAACTGTAAAAACGAACAAAATGAATAAAGAATTAATAATTCGTTCTAGTTCAAATAATATTGATTTTGCCTTATTAAAAGATGGTAAACTAATTGAATTTCAAAAAGATGATGAAAATTTTAATTTTTCCGTTGGAGATATATTTTTAGCAAAAGTAAGAAAAACAATGCCTGCACTAAATGCAGCATTTGTTAATGTTGGATATAAAAAGGATGGGTTCCTACATTATCATGATTTAGGTCCTAAACTTCCAACATTGTTAAAATTCATTAAAAGTGTTGTCTCTGGGAAATTAAAAAACTATTCACTAAAAAATTTCACATTTGAAAAAGATATTGAAAAGAATGGAGTAATGTCAGATGTACTTAAACCTAATCAAAGTGTTCTTGTTCAAATCGTGAAAGAACCTATATCAACCAAAGGGCCAAGAATAACATCAGAGTTATCGTTGGCAGGTAGATATCTAGTATTAGTGCCCTTTTCAAATCGAGTATCGATTTCACAAAAAATTGAAAATGATGAAGAAAAGGATCGTCTAAAAAGACTTGTTAAAAGTATTGCACCCAAAGGTTTTGGAGTGATAATAAGAACAGTAGCAAAAGGTAAAAAAGTAGCTGAACTAGATAAAGATTTACAAAATTTATATGGAAGATGGATAGCAATGTGCAGAAAACTGCAAAGAGCTAATCAACCAAGTAAAGTTCTTAATGAAATGAACAAATCATCAAAAATATTAAGAGATTTATTTGATGAAACATTTAGCTCAATAATTGTAGATGATGAAGCGCTACATATTCAAATTAAGGATTATGTAAATAAAATTGCACCAAAAAAAGAGTCCATAATTAAATTTTACAAATCAGATATTCCAATTTTTGAAAAATTTGGAATAGAAAGACAGATAAAAACTTCATTTGGTAAAACTGTATCAATGACAAAAGGATCTTATCTTGTTATTGAACATACAGAGGCACTACATGTTATTGATGTGAACAGTGGAAACAGGAAATCATCATCAAAAAATCAAGAGGAATCTGCTTTAGAAGTTAATTTAATTGCAGCTAGTGAAATAGCAAGGCAATTAAGGCTTAGAGATATGGGTGGAATAATTGTAGTTGATTTTATAGATCAGAATACAGCTGAAAATAGAAAAAAACTATTTAACCATCTAAAGACAGAAATGTCAGAAGATAGAGCGAAACATAAAATCCTTCCTCCGAGTAAATTTGGATTAATACAAATTACAAGACAAAGAGTAAGGCCTGAAATGAAAATCAAAACTAGAGAAGAAAATCCAAGTAACAGTAACGATGAAGTTGAAGCGCCAATAATACTAGTAAGAAAAATATCTGAAGAGCTAGATCAAGTATATAAAAAAGGGTATAAAAAATTTACATTAAACACGCACCCCTTTATCGCTGCATATCTAGAAAAAGGATATCCATCTATTAGATTAAAATGGTACTTTAAATATCAAAAATGGGTAAAAATAATTCCAAGAGACGCATATAAGTATCTTGAATATCATTTTACTCATGATAATGGAAAAATAATTAAATTAAAATAGAAAAAAGTCCTGAATAATTCAGGACTTTTTTTTTAGATTAACTCTATACTATAATTATATATTTTTTAATATAGTATAGAGCTATATATTTAGAGAAACTGATATTGGACAATGATCACTATGATATATGTTATCCAATATGTCAGCATTAAGTAAGTTTCTATCTAATGATTTGGCAACCATTATATAATCAATTCTCCATCCTTTATTATTGGCACGAGAATTTGCTCTATAACTCCACCAGCTGTATCTGTGTGGCAAATCACAAAAATATCTAAATGAATCAGTAAATCCTGAATCGATAAATTCTTGAAGCCATTCTCTCTCAACTGGCAAAAACCCTGAAACATTTTTATTTCTAACTGGATCATGAATATCAATTGCCTTATGGCATATATTATAATCTCCAGCAATAATTAAATTTCCAATCGAACTTTTTAATTTATTAATATATTCCTGAAACATTGCCATATATTCTAATTTATGTTGAAGTCTATCTAAATTAGTTCCTGATGGCAGATACATGCTCATAATAGAAAAATTATCAAAATCTAATCTTAAATTTCTACCCTCATAATCCATAGATTCAATACCAGTCCCATATTCAATGTGATTAGGTTTAATTTTAGATAAAATAGCTACACCACTATATCCTTTCTTTTGAGCACTATACCAATAATTATAATCATATCCTGCTTTACTAAACAAATCTAAATCCAATTGACTTTTAAGTGCTTTAATCTCCTGAAGACAAATTATATCAGGATTTTCTTTTATTAACCAATCAATAAATCCTTTTTTTACTGCAGCTCTTATGCCATTAACATTATAGGATATAATTTTCATAATACTAAAATATGTAATGAACGAATAAATATCTATTATCTAAAGAAATAATTTTAACAAAATATTTTAGAGTATTTTGAGTTTAATCTAATGTATGAGATATCTGTACTATATAGTTATATTATCTATAACAATTAATAGTTATAGCAATGAGCTGTCTAATGAGCAATATGTATTAAATAAAAAAATCATTGATTCATTAGATCAGAAAGAAAGTGAATATCCAAATTTTCTCACTAAAGAATACTATAATTTAGATAAAAAGAATATTATATCCAGTAATGATAATCTTAATAAATTATATAAGATTAATAGCACTAATATCGAGAACAATCAATTATTATTTGACGGACTAGAGAGCTCTGGAAGCATATCTAGAGGGTTTAATATTGGTAATAATCAAAATACTACATTAAATAGCGAATTAGATCTTCAAATATCAGGGAAACTTAGTGAAAAAGTATATCTAAAAGCTTCAATTCAAGATGCAGGTATTCCTCTACAAGATAATGGCTATTCACAAAGACTTGATGAGTTTGATCAAATTTTTATTGAAGTATATAGTGATCAATGGAGAATTAGGGCTGGAGATATTGACTTAAAAAACAAAACTTCATATTTTGGAAAATTTCAAAAAAGAATTCAAGGGCTTTATTTTAATTCAAAAATTAACAGCAATTCAAGAATTTTTGGATCTGGTGCAATAGTGAAAGGGCAATTTAAATCAAGTAGTTTTTTAGGAGAAGATGGCAATCAAGGCCCCTATAAATTAATTGGCTCAAGAGGTGAGCTTTATGTTTTGGTTGTATCGGGAAGTGAGAGTGTATTTGTAAATGGATCAAAATTAGAAAGAGGGATTGACAAGGACTATACAATTAATTATAATGCAGGTGAGATCATATTTAATACAACAATGCCAATAACTTCAGATATGAGAATTAATATTAATTATCAGGTAAGTGACAGAAATTACTCAAGATTTGTAAGCTATTCAGGCGTAGAAATAGACAAAGAAAAGATTCAATTAAATGTATCATTCTTTAATGAAAATGATCTTAAAAACCAATCACTACAGCAGAATTTATCCGATGAGCAAATTTCTATATTAAGTCAAGCAGGAGATGATAATTCATTAATGACTGCACCATCTGCATATCAAGATTCCTTTAGTGAAAACAGAATACTTTATAGAAAAGAAATAGTTAATGGAACAGACATCTTTGTTTATTCAAATAATCCTGATGAAGAATTATATTCTGTAAAATTTACTAATGTAGGAAATAATCAAGGAAATTATATCATTCAAACAAACAATGCAATTGATAATATATATGAATATATACCTCCATCTAATGGGATTAAACAAGGTAATTATGATCCAATAATAAAACTTGTTTCGCCTGAAAAATTACAAATAGCTGTAATTAATGGAAATTACACACCAAATGAAAAAACTAACGTTAAGTTTGAGATTGCATCGAGCAAAAGTGATAAAAATCTCTTTTCAAATATTGACGACAACAACAATGATGGCTTAGCTACAAAATTTTCATTATCAAATCAAATTGTAAAAAGTAAATTATGGGATATATATATAAAAGGAAATTTAGAGTATATAGACAAAAATTTTCAATCAGTAGAGATGATATATAATCCTGAATTTAATAGAGACTGGAACCTGGATTCTCTAGTAAGCTATTCTTACATCAACCAAAATAAAAATCAATTGCTATTAAAAACAGGTATAAATCTAATTAATAAAAATATTGGGGAAATAAATTATAATTATGAAAATCTAAAATTTGAAAAACAATATGATGGAACTAGACAGCTACTAGACATGAATTTAAAAACAAAGGGGATAGAATATATTTCTAATTCTAGTATTTTGAATTCTGAATCATCATTATATGAATCTGAATTCTTAAGATCATATAATACATTAAAAATAAATTATAAAAAAGGCTGGTCTAAAATTAATTTTGAAGCAGAAAAAAATCTAAAAACTAATTTAATTGATAATAGATTGGCTTATTCCAATCATGCATATAAATCATATGAATTAGCAACTGGAATTGGAGATATAAAGAACAAATATGTTGAGATAGGCTATAAAAAAAGAATTAACGATAGTGTTATTAGCAACAGATTACAAAAAGTCAATTCATCAAATAATTACTATCTAAAATCACAAATACTAAAGGATGCTAATAGCAACCTAAATATGTTTATAAATTATCGTGAGATGAAAAGAGAAGATGATCAAAATATTGATAAATATCTTAACTCAAGATTAATTTATAATCAAAAGCTATTTGATCAAATAGTCCAATCTAACATGTTATATGAAACAAATTCTGGAAATTTACCTCAACAAGAATATACATATGTTGAAGTTGAGCCAGGGCTAGGAAGCTATAAATGGATAGATATTAATAACAACGGTATTCAGGAATTAGAAGAATTTGAATTGGCACAATTTCAAGATGAAGGACTTTATATTAGGGTCTTTCTTCCTAATCAAATTTATATAAATACTTATCAAAATAGATTTAGCCAATCACTAATAGTAAATTTTCATAAATGGAGTAATTCGGAAAAAAAATTCAGAAAAATCCTTTCTCATTTTTCAAATCAATCACAATATATTATTGATAAAAAAACGAATCAAGATATTGAAAGCTTTAATTTTAATCCTTTTTATATACCAGTAAATGGATTGCTTGGATTAATTACAAATTTTAAAAATAGTCTACATTACAATAGAGGGAAACAAGACTTTTCTACTACCTATAGTTATTCCTTGAATAAATCAAAAAATACACTTTCATTTGGATATATTGAAAATAATTTGGAATCTAATCAATTAAATTTTACACATAAACTAAATACTAATTGGTTAATTGATATTAATTCAATTAAAGAAAATAAAGAAAGTGTAAGTGAAAATTTTGATGGAAAAAATTATAATCTAGAGCAATTAAAAGTTCATCCCAAAATGACATACATTTTTAATGAATCCAATCGATTAAACTTTTATTATCAGTATTCAACAAATCAAAATACAATTGGAAATCTTGAATCGCTAAAACAACAAAAAATAGGTATTTCAAGTTCTATTTCAAATTCTGAAAAAATAAATTTCTCTTGCGAGTTTAATTATATTAATAATTCATTTGAAGGGAATCCTAATAGCATCATTGGATATGTTATAATGGAGGGGTTACAAGCAGGATCAAATTATACATGGTCTTTAACTGCACAAAGAAAATTAACTAAATCACTAGACTTAAACTTTTCATACTTTGGAAGAAAAAGTGAAAACAGCAATTCTATTCATAATGGAAATATTCAATTACGAGCTATTTTCTAAAAAAAATCCGTCTACTTTATATAGCAGACGGATATCTTTTTGTCAATAAAATTTATAATTTATTCAACTATAATCTTTTGGATTTTACCAAAAGAAGCATTTCCTATTCTAACTAAATATACTCCTTTAGCTACATAAGACATGTCTAAATTATAATTAAATGTTCCTGTATTTTCAAATCTATGGAAAACCATTCTTTGACCTATAGCATTGTATACTGTTAATTCAATTTTACCAACATAAGGTGAATCTAAATTAACATCAAATTGGTTGTTTCCTAAACTGATTACTGAAAATTCAGAATTAAGATTTACATCATCTATTCCAAGTGAAGTAACAATATTTACTGTATAGTCTTCTGTTTCACCATAAGTTGTTTCTTCACAGGCATCATCAGGAACTCCAGCATTCCAATTTGTTTTAGCTCTCATTATATGTTGCCCTAATGGTGCATCCTCAGGAATAACTAAACCAGTAGTGCCTGAATATGTTCCTGCAGCTTGACCAAGACCAAGCACATAATTATCAACTACTAATTCATCTAGTGAAAAGACATAATCATCATTATAATCAATCCATACTCTAAAATATTGATTTCCATATCCCGTGGCAAGAGTTAGTACATTTGTCGATCCCTGCTCTAAATCAGTTGAAAGATTTGTGAAATCATTATATCCAGTACCACCTGGTTGGGTTGCATTCTGTATATCTCCAAGTTCAAAGAAATGAATTCCGTCTCCATAAGACATATCTCCTTCAGGAGCACAATTTGTATTATTGATAGTAGTAGTAACAGAATCATTACTAGTATCATAATCTCCACTCAATGAAGTATATGCAGTAAGCGAATAGGAACCAAATGCTGAAAGATCAGCTAACCAAATGAATGTATAATCAATAGAAGAGTTTCCTTCAAGAGGTCCAGCTACCGTTTCTGTTATTATAGTTCCATCTAAATCGATAGTAACATCAAAATCTGTTTGAGTAGCGCCACCGAAATTTGTGATGGTTACTGTTACTTGTTCAGTAGCAGATAAATTTGTTCCTGAAGATGGAGAACTAATAGCAGAAACTCCTATATCATTTGCATTTAAATGCGTAACATCTGCTGTAAATGAATCATTTGTATTATCCTGATCTGTTGACATAGCAGTACTTGCTGTAATTACATATGTCGTTCCTACTGAAGACATATCTGTTGTAGCAGAAAATGTAAATTGGTCAGTTAAAGCAGATCCAATAGTTCCTGTGTATGTCTCGGTTATTGTAGCACCTCCATCAACCTGATATGTAACATCAAAATTTGAAGCATCATTCTCACCATAGTTAAAAATAGTTACTGTAACATCTTCAGTAGATGTTAATGATCCTGTAACGGGAGAATCTATATTAACAATTCCAACATCATTAGCATAATTTGCTGCGATTTGGAAAACCCCAACAACATTTGCTCTTGATCCTTCAATTAATTCGTTATTAAACCAAAATGCTTTATCATTGGAAGGGTCAACAGCAAGCTTAGAATAATCTCCAAATCTAGTACCAGAAATATTACCATTTCCTTCCTGAATTACTTCTTCTGCAATACTCATAGTTCCTAATGCATCTGCAGAATATCTTCCTGTATAATAAGTACTTACAAACTGATTATTATCTCCTCCCATTCCACTATAACCCATACCGATATTTCCTTGCATATCCATAGCCATACTTGCATTCCAAGCATGCTTTCCATCTGGTGCAGCATAAGTTCCTTCCTGGTATAATGACCAAGGTTGTCCATCACCGTCTTGACGCAATTCAATCCAACGAACACCAGCTAAATTAGTGGCATCTCCACTAATATTCACAACAAAATTAAAAATTGCAGAGTTATGTGATGAAAACTTTCTAAACTGTGCTTGATTCATAATAGTAGACTGAAGGGCATCTATTGCGCCTCCGCCAGGCTGTTGTAAATTATCCCAAGCTCCTCCATCAAAAATAGATATATAAGGGGTAGTTGATATTTCTTGTGGACTAGCAGAGATAGAAGAATTTGCTGTATTATCCCAGTCAACATCTGCTGTCCATATCTTAATATGATCATCAGACACTCCTGCCCATCCATCATCAGCCATAAAGACTATTGGAGCTGATCCGGCAGCAGGCAAATTGTCATCTGTTACATTAAAAGCTTGAGGACTTCTAAAACCTGTTCCATTTATACCTGGTAAAGAAAAAGCTACAAATTGTGCTGTTTGATCACCAGCAATCATTGCATCCCTTTCTAAAGCGTGCAAAGCAGGTGGATTATCTGTAACATAATAAGCATCACTCCAAATAGAAAGTTTTTGATAGTCACTACCTGTTCCCCAATTATAAACATACCAGCCATCATTCATTGGGTCAGGTCCCTGTGTAACTGCAACTGTCCAGCCACCTCCTAGAATTGTCATCACAAATCGATCTGCTGCAGCATCATATGAAACAGTTAAATCACAACAAAAGCTACCAACACCAAAAACATTCTGAGGAGCTAATTGCCCAGTTAATGGGTTTCCATCCTTATCAAATATTCTAAATCCTGTATTAAAAACAGCTATATAATGGTTAGGTCCAACAGCACCTGCAGGGTCAGTAGGTGAGGAACCAGAAAAAGCTGACGTAAAGACAATACTAGGAGTTTTTCCCTGAATTTTTTGATATAATTCGCCTGGGTTTTCTGCTAATAAGTCTTCTCCACTCGATCCTTTGCCAGGGATAATATCTCCAGGGGTTGCTTTACCATCTTGAATTTCTTTTATTTCATCCACATAGGGAATTAATTCTCCCATTCTAGAAGCTATAGAAGGGACTTCATACATTGGTTCAGAAGTACCTGAACGGATTGGTCCTATTCTATCTTCATTCTGTGAAAAAGAAAATAATGAAAATAAAAGTGTTAATATTAATGTTGTAATTCTTATGTTCATAATTATTTATTTTAAAAGGTGCCGTAATTTATAACTTTTGACTCAGAATATAAAATTCTATCACTATGAATTAGTCTTCAGCCAATTTTTTATATCTACTTTTTTCTCAATTTCTTTAGAAATACTATCAATTGGCACTCTATTTTGATCCATAGTGTCTCTATCTCTAATGGTTACTGTGTTATCTTCTAAAGTTTGGTGATCAACTGTAATAGACAAGGGAGTTCCTATCGCATCCTGTCTTCTGTAACGTCTTCCAACTGCATCCTTTTCATCATAAATAATGTTAAAATCTGTTTTTAAATTATTATAAAGAGAAGTTGCAAATTCAGAAAGACCATCTTTCTTTACTAAAGGCAAAATAGCTGCTTTATAAGGTGCTAAAACTGATGGAATTTTTAATACTGTCCTAGATGAACTATTTTCCAATTCTTCTTCTACTAAAGAATTTGATAATACTGCTAAAAACATTCGATCAAGCCCAATGGAAGTCTCAACTACATAAGGTACATAGCTTTTGTTTTGATCTGGATCAAAATATTGAAGTTTTTTACCTGAATGTTTTTCATGTTGTGACAAATCATAATCTGTCCTAGAATGAATTCCTTCAAGTTCTTTAAAACCAAAAGGAAAATTATATTCTATATCACATGCAGCATCAGCATAATGTGCTAATTTAACATGATCATGAAATCTAAAGTTTTCCTGACCAATTCCTAATGAAAGATGCCAAGCCATTCTATTTTCTTTCCATTTATCATACCATTCCTGCTGACTTCCAGGTTTAACAAAAAATTGCATTTCCATTTGTTCAAATTCTCTCATTCTAAATACAAACTGTCTTGCTACAATCTCATTTCTAAATGCTTTTCCAATTTGAGCTATACCAAAAGGTATTTTGAGTCTTGCTGATTTTTGAATATTAAGAAAATTTACAAAAATTCCTTGTGCAGTTTCAGGTCTTAAATAAAGGTCAGAACTCGAATTAGCTGTTGATCCTACTTTTGTGCTAAACATTAAATTAAATTGCTTAACGTCTGTCCAGTTTTTTGATCCTGATATAGGATCTGCAATTTCTAAGTCTTCAATTAATTTTTTTAAAGAAACTAAGTCATCTGAATCAAGAGCTCTAGCCATTTCAGATTTTATAGATTCTATTTTCTCTTGATAACCAATAACTCTATCATTTGTCTTTAGAAATTGATCTTTATCAAAATCCTCTCCAAATCTTTTCTGTGCTTTGGTTATTTCCTTATTTATTTTTGTTTGAATTTTTTCACAGTAATCTTCAATTAGAACATCTGCTCTATATCTTTTTTTTGAATCTTTGTTATCAATAAGGGGATCATTAAAAGCATCAACATGTCCAGAAGCTTTCCAAGTGGTTGGATGCATAAATATTGCACTATCAAGTCCAACAATATTATCGTTCATTTGAACTATTGAGGCCCACCAATACTTCTTGATGTTATTTTTTAATTCAACTCCATTATGACCATAATCATATACAGCACTTAATCCATCATAAATTTCACTACTTGGGAAAATAAATCCATATTCTTTAGCATGGGAAACAACTTTCTTGAATTTGTCATCATTAGAACTCATGCTACAAAAATATAAAACGCTTTTAACTAAAGGAATGCTTTTTTTTAAAATTATACGTTAATTTGTATTGAATTCATGAAAGAATTAAAGTATATTATTGCAATTGGAGTCATTCTTCTTGTTCATAGTTGTGCAAATAGGGGCACACCATCTGGAGGAGAATATGACAGAACTCCACCAGTAGTTTTGGAATCTAGTCCAGAAAATTTTACAAATAATTTTACTAGTTCAGAGATAAATATTCTTTTTGATGAATATATAAAAATTAGAAATCTGCAAAAGGAGTTAATTATTTCACCTCCTATTGATCCACTCCCTGAAATAACACCTATTGGGTCTGCAAGTAAAGATATATCGATCAAAGGATTAGACTCATTATCTCCAAATACTACCTATAGCTTTAATTTTGGTGAAAGTATTGAAGATAATAATGAAGGAAATCCTTTTTCTAATTTTAAATATGTCTTTTCTACAGGTCAATATATTGATTCACTAATAATCAAAGGCTATGTTAAAGATGCACTGGAAAGAGAGGTAGATGAAGGTATAAACTTACTACTATATGAAGTTGATGAAAGCTATAATGACTCTGTAGTTTACATAAAAAAACCAAAGTATATGACAAAATTAGTAGATAGTACATCAACATTTAGATTAGAAAATTTAAAAACAGGCAAATACCTATTAATTGCTCTTAAAGAAGATGAAAGTGAAAGAGATTATATTTTTCAAAATACAACTGATAAAATTGGATATGCTAGAAATTTCTTAAGTCTTCCAAATGACTCGATAGCTGAGATTAATATTTTTAAAGAGGATATTCCATTTAATATTAAGAAAGCTAAACAAAAATCTAAGAATTATTTTGCTTTTGGATATGAAGGTAAAATTGAAGATTTTAAAATAGATGTGTTAGATGTAAAAGAGCAAATATTAGAAAATAGAATTACTAAAGATCGTGATTCAGATACCCTAAATTATTGGATAAAATCATCATCAAAAATAGATTCAATTAAATTTTTAGTCACAACACAATCACAAACTGACACATTGAAAGTTAATCTAAGAAAAACTAATGTAGATTCTCTAGAAATTAAATCATTGCAAACTAGTTTATTAAAATTTTATGAAGATTTGCAATTACATGCAAATATTCCTTACAGTACGATCGATCCTACTAAAATCAACGTGCTCGATAAAGACTCAATTAGAGTCCCGTTCTCCTATGAATTAGATACACTCAACAATATTTTTAAAATTAATATATCAAAGTCAGAGGATCAATCCTATAGTTATGAATTGCTTCCCGATGCAATAAAAGATTTTTATGGAAATACAAATGATACTCTATTTTATAAATTAAAGACTAAAACATATGATGACTATGGGAATTTAAGATTAACACTAAAAAATGCAATAGCTCCAATGATTGTTCAATTGGTCAGTAGAGTTGGAGAGGTTAAATATGAAAAATATATTAATACAATAGAGCCAATTGAATTTACAAATATAGATGCAGGAAAATATTATATTAGAATTATTTATGATTCAAATCAAAATGGACAATATGATTCTGGAAGTTTTTTAGAAAGAAGAATGCCAGAAAGAGTTAGCTATTTTCCAGAAGAATTAGATGTAAGAGCTGGTTGGGATTTAATACAAGAATTTATTTTAAAGTGATCTATTTGTTAAATGAAGCTTTCATCAATTCTCTATTCATTCTAGCTATATTATCCAACGATATTCCCTTAGGACATTCAACTTCACAAGCACCAGTATTAGAACAATTACCAAATCCTTCTAAGTCCATTTGATTTACCATATTAATTACTCTATCACTAGCTTCAGTTTGACCCTGTGGAAGTAGAGAATATTGAGAAACCTTTGCTCCTACAAATAGCATAGCAGAAGAATTTTTACATGTAGCTACACAAGCTGCACATCCTATACATGTTGCAGAATCAAATGCTAAATCTGCATCTTTTTTGTTGATAGGAATAGAATTAGCATCCTGTGTGTTTCCTGAAGTATTTACTGAAATATA
>CEVZ01037406.1_pt1 | contig 14807 bp, 11 predicted proteins | sample 361371 | NCBI WGS metagenome assembly CEVZ01 (sample SAMEA2620217, study PRJEB7988) | marine metagenome | isolation source: saline water (ENVO:00002010), including
TTATTAGCTGATACTGATACTCTTCCCACAAATTATTGCTATGTTTCAAATATTCTTGTAGCAAATACAGGATCAACTGAAGCGAACGAATTATATCCACCTGTAAGAATTGAATATCCATATATTTCATGGAAACAAAATGCTCAAATTGATAAAGCTCACTCTTCAGACTTTGACACTTCTAAATTTTGGGATGTTAGAGGTTATTCAGGATCTATAACGAATCAATTTGAGATATTCGCTTCAGATATAAGGAATAATGCTAAGGGAACGTATTATTTATGGGGATTCCCTAAGACTCTAAACTCAGGAGCGAACGATTTGTCTTTATTTCATGGGAATCAATATGAGAAAAGGGATCAAGGGATCTATTTTTTCAATGATAACTCTAAAGCTTTCGCTGTAGATCATAATGACTTGGATCTCTCTAATGAAGACTGGCTTCTCAAAGTAAGAACTAAATTTATTCCCTCAAAGCTTAATGATGGAGATGTTTTAGTCGGAAAGTATGATGAAGATCTTCAAACTGGATATAAAATAGAAGTTTATAAATCAACAACTACAGGATCTATTAGCTTTGAATGTATTTCTGATAATTCTCAAGTAACAACTCCAATCTCAATCCCATCCTCTGAAGATTTTACTCAGATCCATTTAATAGAGATGGAGAAATCAACTTCAGGATCAATTAAATGTGGACTTGATGGAGTTTTTACAGGAGGAACTTCAATAGTTCCAACAACTCCAACTCAAGAATCTTTTAAAATAGCTGAAAACTTTAATAATGCTTTTATCTATGATGTTAAACTTTGGCACTCAACAACTCCTATTGTTTCCTATCTTTTTAATGCATGGGAATCTGAATTTAACTCTCAGACATCAAATAACTATTCTTATACAATTAAAAACTCTTTATATAATGGGAACACTCATCCTCTTTCGTATCTTTTGGAATCAGATCAATCAAAGTATGCTGTCGAGATTCAAAATGCTGTATCAGTTTTTGATGAAGACGTTCCACCATCAGCAACTCTGAGCTATTCCTCAATTTCTGAGGGTTTTATGCCTGATAATTTTTACGATACTCCGACAATAGAAGACAAAAACAGTTTTCAGGTTATGTTGGGGATGGAGAGCGATTATATTCCTTTAAATTTACTCTATGGATTAATATTTGTATCAACTGGACTCTCTCTCGGAGCTTTGGGTTTTGTTTTTAGTAAATCTGTCATGTTAGCTTCATTTTTATCAGGAATTCCGATAGCCTTTGGAGTGTCTATGGATTTTCTTCCTGAGTGGTATTTATTATTCTATGGAATTATTTTAGTGATGACCTTTGGGATGAAAGAGTTTGGAAGATAAATGAGCGATAATATAACATATAAAAAAGAGAATATTAAAAATTTATTACTCGGATCAAGTTTATCAGTATTAATCGGAGTAATATTAGGAGCATTAACTTGCTCGTATAATGTTTTGAAATTAAAGGAGTTATTTCAATGAAGTTAATTAAATCAATGGAAGTCTTATCGAGGATAGATGTCGGAAAGTTCGCTTTATTTATTTCTATAATGTCATTATTTTTCGCTGTCTCTATGGGAGAAACAAAATGCCTATCAGCTTCAAGCTGTTCAGTAGGGGATGATGAAGTTTTTGAAGGCAATCTTGAAGTCAGATCAACGAATCCTGTGGGAACTGTACTAAAATCAACAACTACCTCTAACCAAAAAACTTTAGAGCTTCCTGATGCAGATGGGAGACTTTTATCAGTTCCCACTTCGCTTCTTCCTTTTGGAGCTGACCAGTTCTTAAAAACTGATGGAAGTGGAGTTTTAACAATGGAGGCTCTTGATGTAAAAACAGTTAATATTGACGGATCTCAGGGAACTAATGGTCAATTTTTAAAAACGGATGGAACTTCTAACGGAGTATCTTGGAGCGATATTCCTGATACTAATGAAACAACTTTTGACTCTTCAAACGGAACTAGTGGTCAAATTTTACAAGTTAACGCTTCAGGATCTTTGAGCTATAACACTTTAGAGCTAGACGATATAAACTTAACAGGATCTCCATCTCAAAATGACGAGGTAAGAGTAGACATAAATGGAAAGTTAGAAACATACACTCCTAATCCTGTAAATATCAACGAAACAACTTTCGACTCTTCAAACGGAACTCTTGATCAATATTTAAGAGTTAACGGATCTAATTCTTTAAGTTATGACACTTTAGAGCTAGACGATATAACCTTAACAGGAGCGACTCAGGGAGATTCTGTAAGAGTAGACGCAAACGGAAAACTTGAAACATATACAGCCTCAGGAGGAAACTCAGGGTTAACTAGAGTTGCTTGGGGATCTGGTCAAAAAGTTAGACCAACTAACACCTCAACAGCAAACGGCTTTGTAATTTGTTGGAATGGCTCTGCTAACGGAAAGACATTCACAACTTCTCCGACAGGTGTTAATATTGGCTCTCTTCCTTATGCACTTGATGAGGATAAAAGATATAAATTAGTTTGGGAGTTTAATAATACTACTAGCTACTCTCAGGGTTATAATCCTTTTATAAAATATAGAGCGATTGAGACTGATTGTCATGATGATACGAATGGTCATGAACAATTAGGGAATCAAATTTTCGGAACTGATCAAAATATAACAGATATGAATTATCAACAATGGTACTCTCCATACAATAATTATCTAAACGCACATACTAGCTCTACTTATTACGATTCTGATTGGGGAACTATGACAAGCTTTAACCAAGAGGGGAACGGATTTACCGATCAACAAGGATGGTGTTATCCTATGGGATCTAATATACCGAATTATAATGCTAATTATCCCTTAGCGATGGCTAACAGTTGGAAAGCTGAACATAATTTTGTAAAAATCGGAGAAGTGCCAGGCTTGTTTGGAGGAAATTATTTTGGACTGTATCCAATTACTACACAATATGGAGGAGCTTTTGACGGCTTTGGAGCTGTAGACGAATTTAAAATCAGGAATGTTGTTGGACAGAAATACGCAGGGAATAATTATATTTCAAATGGAACTCACTATAAATCTGAGGGAACTTGTTTCCACAAAAAGCCTAATTTTTATTTCAGTTATTTAAAAGGCTTATATATTGAAGTTCCCTCTTTTAATTATGCTGGATACGGAACGAATGGAGGACAGAATAATTCTCCTACTGGTGAATTTTATATTGAATGGTCATTGTATGAATATGACGAAGAATTTTAGATAATTTATGGTTAATAATTTTAAACCTTATGATCCTAATGATGACAGCGAAAGAAGTTCGGCTGAATCTTATCTTCCGTCTAAACCTAAAGCTCCTAAAGTAGACCAATCTTCTCAGTCGTTCCCTTCATTTCCTGAAGAGCTTGAAAGAGATAATTTTCAAGCTCCAGTTTCTCCGAATCCTACTCAGAATCAAATAATTGAAGAGTCTGAAAAAATTCAGGAAGAAGTAGATTCAATAATCCAAAAAAAAGAGTCTCCATATATAAAGACTATTGGAGTAGATCCTGAGTATGAATTTACTGATCCAATATTCAAAGAATATGAAAAAGGGGAATCTGAGATCCGAGAAGCTGTCTCAAGCTCCGAAGAAAACATTCAAGCCGAGTTCAAAAAATTTCAAGACTGGAATCAAAATTTTACAGGGGATTATGATTCTTATGAATCCGAATATAACTCAAGGCTTGAATCTTTTAAAAAAGTTGAAAAAGATCATAATAATTTAGTAGGATCTTATAACTCTTTTATCGAGGGAAATTTTCCACTCGTTCAGGAAAGAGAAAACAGATATTTAGCTCAGCTAGATCTAGCCGATAGAAAACTTAAAAGGCTAGAGTCTCAATGGGATTCAGCTTCTCAAGAAGTTCCCTTTGAAATAACAGGAGTAGATTACGGATCAGATTTATCGAAAAGACCTGATTGGCAAGTTCCCACTCCGTCTCCTGATTTTTCTAAGTCAGGAAGAGATAACACGGATAAAATTGAGGATGTTGTTGGGGATTATTTAGCTATAAACTTCGGAGGATCAGGAGTCGATTACAGTAATCAACTTCAAAAAAAAGAGTCAGCTATTATTAAGCCTCTTGTTTTTGATGACCTAAAAAAAGATGAGAGATTTGTTGAGGCTCTTGGAGACAGAAAATCAGGATCATTTTCAAGGATAGCTCCACAATATAAGAAGCCTCAAGGCTCTTCGCCTGATCAGGAATTAATAGAGGGAAGAGAGTTTTTCAAGCCTGAAGAAAAGTTTGAATTAAAAAATCTAAATCCCTTTGATCCTAATATAGATCCATTGACTCGAGCTGAAGCGACAGAAGAGTTTATCGACAAAAATGCTAAGGCAATAAAAGAAACTGTTTCAGAAGCCTCAAAAGATTATTTAAAAGATGTTAATTCTTGGGTTAAAAAATTCTCTGAAGATCTAACTCTTTGGAAGTCTTCAAGCCAAGAAAAAACATCAATTCAAGCGATGGGAGATCTAGCTCCGTTCGATCCAGTAACAGCCACAAAGGGAACGAGGGATCTTTTATTCGGAGAACAAATAAAGTCAATCAATGATTCTTGGGTTTATGAAAAAGATAGTTTATCCAAGTCTATGCAATCAACTGCCGATATTCTAAAAGATGAAAAGTTTTCAGCCGAGTCTTTGAAAGAAGTATTTAATATCCCTTTAGGCTTAGCTAACAGATTGAGAACTAATGTAGGATTAACAGCCAAAGGTTTAGCTGTAGGATTAACAGAAAAAGAGAAGCTGTATAATTTTTCAGGCTTATTCTTTGAGAGCGAAGATGTAATTAAGTCAGCTAATAAAGACTGGCTAAATGCTTTCAATAAAACTTTTAAAAATCAAAAATCTTTAGGGATTAAATCCCCTACTCCATATCAATCATTGAACTCTGTTATTCATGATGTAAATCAGACATGGAAGCACAATAGAAAATTTGAGGAAGAGTATCTTCAATTAGGAGGAGACTCGCCTTATGCTCAGGCTTATTATAATTTATCTCCTGAAGAAAAAAAACGAGTCGCCACGAAGCCTTATGCTATAGAGGATCTCTTGTATCAAACAGGAAGAGGAGTATTTAAAAGAGCATGGAAGCCAGTTGATACAATAACTACTGCGACAATCATAGGAGGCTCAGTAAAAGGTTTGGCTAAAATGGGAATAAATCTCTCTAAGTCGAAAGCTGTTTCTAAGATTTTAAACGATGGTATAAATGCAAGTAAAACAATCGCTTCATCAACTGGACTCTCTTCAGTAAGAAACAAAATAGCTCCAATTAAAACAGGTCAATATTATATGTTTGATACTAAGGCTCAGGAAGTTATAGGAGCGAGAGTTGTTTCTCCAAGATTTTCATATGGTCAAGTTGTGGAATTTGCGAAGAACATGGATGGGATTGGAGTTCCTATCAGGGAGAAGATTTATGAAGCTCAAACTTTCCTGAAAAATTTTAAAGTTTTAGAAATTGAAAGACAAATCAATCCAAAGCTTAAAGCTTTATTTAAAAAAGATCCTGAAGCATTTAAGAAAAATATGAATAGCATGAAAGCTCTTCCTGAAGGCTCTTTTTTTCGGTTCAAACAATCTGCTGAGGATATAAAGCTTCAAGAAAAATTCAAAGAAACTGTAAAAGAGTTTGAGCTTAGAAATGCTGAAGAGATTAAGTTGATGGAATCTTTTCGAGAAGCTGTCTCCGATCAAAAAAATAGATCAGATAAAATTCTTAGCAACTTGAGAAAAGATCCCTTTTTCAAATTAGAAGAAGAGGTTTTTGATTACTTGAAGAAACCTACTCTCGCAAGAAAAAAAATGACAAAGACTATCGAGGCAATCCTTAAAGATAATGAGAAGCTTGATAGATTAGTCGGAAAGGATATAAGAAGAGCTATAAGGCTCAGGGATGTAACTATTGATAATTTAAATTATTATTCAAATAATCCTCTTGCTCCAAGAATAACTGATCCCTCGAAAAGCCTTGAAAGATTCGCTGTTACAAAAGAGGCTGTCTTAAAAAGAGATGTCGCTAACTTCATAGAAGATAAAGTTTTAAAAATTGTGAACGATCCTCTTATTATGAAAAAATTTACTAAGAAAGATTTTAATAAATTAGTTGAAACTTTCCAAAGAGATGTTTGGGGATCTAAAGCGATACCTCTTTCAAAATATGAAAAACTTTTTCCTCTTTTTGAAGAGATGGGAAAGACAACTTCATCCAAGTCGAAAGAAATCATTAAGGCTGTAGAAAAAAAGTTTGTTGATCTAGTTACTGATAAACCTCAGGGATCTCCTGTAAGTTATGAAGATGTTTCGAAAGCATGGAACTCCGAATTTAAACCTCAGAAAAAAACAGCCGAACTTATTTCAAGAATAGACGAAGCTATCGGAGGATTTAAATCCCCTGAGAAGATTACTAAGTCAGCTATTGAAAAAAAAGATCCTCTAATTAAAACTCTTGATATTGACTGGAAACTTGTTGGCTCTAGGAATAATCCTGAAATAAAAACTCGTGTAGTAATAGATGATGATGAGTGGCTTGATTTTATGAGATATGTAAATCGAAGAGCGATTCTTGATGATAACAATAAAATAAATTATCTAGGGAATACGATTGAAAGATCTTCCTTAGAGGCTTTATACGGAGAGGCTATAGTTGATCAATTATTTAAAAAGAGGCTTCTCGATAAAGATAATTTTCAATTTGCATGGGATGAGAAAAAACTCTTAGAAGACTTTATTAGATACACTCAGAAAGCTCTCCCCTTAGCCAAGTCAGACAAAGGACTTATCTCAGGTACTAAGAAAGCCAAAGGCTTTAGATTAGACATTCCGTTCCCTAATACTATCGGAGGACTGGGATCAGCTCGAATCAATGTCAATGCTCCAAACTTCAATAATATAAAAACTATAATCGGAGATAAACTTCCAAAGACATTCACAAAGCCAAAGCCTACTAGATTAGTAGATGAAAAATCTACAATCAGAAAATCAATCAAAGCTTCTCAGGATCTTCCGTCTCCTGAAGATATTCTGAAAAGATATAAAAATCTTGATACTTCAAAATTAAATTCAAGACTTGGAGGACTCGCCACAATAGATCTTCAAGATCAATCTCTCTCTAATGTTCTTCCTATCTATGAAGACAAAGAAGCTTATAAAAAGGCTATCGCTGAAAGTAAGAAGATTAAAACAGAAATAAAAGTTTTAGAGAAGCCTCAAAAATCCACTCTAACACTTCCCAAGATAAAAACTGAGGTAATGACAGCCAAGCCAAAAGACAAAGGCTCTCTAAAGCCATCTCTGAAGCCTTTAGAGATATCAACAACTACGGAGACTCCTGAAAGATTAAGGCTCAAAGCTTTAGATCTTGAAAAGATGAAAGCTAAAGCTTCAAAGCCGAAAACAGAAACTCTTCAAAAACTAAAAGACAAAGCTAAAGAAAAATCTAAATTAAAAATAAAACTTGATGAGGCTAAGTCTAAATCTAAATCTAAAGATTCAGCTAAGCTAAAGTCTAAAGCTAAAGTTAAAGATCTCGCAAAGAGTAAAACTAAAGTAACAATCGGAACTCCTAAAACAACTCCGAAGCCTGATCTAGTAAAAACGATTAAGCTTGATGATGGGAAGAAGCCAAAGCCAAAGCTCGTTAAACCATCAGGAAAGTCTTTGACTGATCTTGAGAAAAGAAAATCTTCAATAACTAAAGTAGGATGGAAACAGGGAGAAGTTTATCCAGTTGTTAATCTTGAGAAAAATCTTGTTTCTTATTTTAAGAAAAGACCTCAAGGAATTAAGAACGGAAGAACTCCAAGAGATACTTTTTCAATTTTAGAAAGAAAGCCTGTAAGTAAATCAAAAACAAGAAGATTCTCAATGGGAAAGTTTGATGTTTCTATAAATGGAGATGTATCATTTTCATTAAAGAGAAAAAGAGTTCTTCCTTTTGAAAGATTAGAAAAACTAAATAAGCTTAGGAGAAAATAAATGAAGCTGACTCAAGAAGAAAAATTATATTTAAAACTAATGGCTAAATCTCAACTACAAGAGAAACATCCTGAAGCCAAGCCAAAGCCGAAGAAAAAATCTTTGTTAGCTGATATGTTTTCTCAAGCGAAAGAATATGGCTCAGGAGCTTCTAAGAACTTGAGTGAGACTCCTATGAGCAAAGAAGCCGTTAAGACTTTCGACAAAGGATCTAAGATCTCGAAAATAGTTGCTAAAGACTTAGGAGCTAAAGGGAAGAAGCTTACAAAAGAAGCGAGAGAAAGAATTAAAAATCTTGATATGTTTCTCGATGACTTTGAGAAAGCTCAGAAAAAATCCAAGAAGTATAGAGAAGCCACGAAACAAACTTCTCAGGACTTCAAAGACTCGGCTAATATGGAAGATGAATATGAAGAGTGGCTCAAGAAAAATCAGAAGCCTGATAATACTCAGAAAATAAATGTTGATGTATTCAAAGAGTCTGATCTTGATGATCTTGAAAAGGCTCAAATGAAAACTCAAGCCAAGAGAGAAGCTATGAAAGAAGAGTCTGATTATCGAGACTGGCTTCTCAAGAATCAAGACATCCCAAAGCTCAAAGCTCCTAAGAAGCGAAGCACAAAAAAAATGGCTAGAGACTTGATCAAGAGTAGAACTTACGGATCAGTTAATATGAAATATAAAAGGAAATAAATTTGAACTGGTATGAAGATAACTTCCCAAAAATAATCAGCTTGATTTTAATCATGGCTATCAGCCTTTATTATATGAACGGATTGAAACTTTTCTCTTAAAGTTTTTTTCGACAATCCCACTTTTTTTAATTACATACATAGATTTTTTTTAGAATTTTATTTTTAGAATTTAGATTTTTAGAAGAGGATAATTTTGTTTTGTGGTTTTTGGAATAAGCTTAAACAAAAAAGATCCTGAGAGTTTGAGGCTCTCAGGATCTTTTTATCAGGATCTAGCCGAGTAGTTTATCAAGAATATCTTTTCGTTCCTTTTCTTTGTTTTCAAGAATTCTCTCTAACTCTAATTGAATCAGACTAGTTCTCTTCCCCTCTACGATTCTAACTCTCATCTCAGATCTAGTCTTAAAGTTCTTATGACCTGATTTTTTTAGCTGAGCTTTAGTTAATGGAATCTCTACAATAAATCTCTCAACGACTCCTCTTTCATCAAGATCAGCCAAAGCCTTTTCACCTTGTCTCTTTAAGTCAGCTCTATTCCTAGCTTCAAACTGACCGAATAAAGTCTTCAATCCGTTTTTCTTAGCTTTCCTTGATCCTACTTTAATTCCATCTTTGAATTTATCATCTCCAAGTATTTGAAGTATCAAGTTGGAAGCCTGTTGCCACTTGAAACTCTTTGGCTGTTTACCTTTTACATGATCACTAAAATCAAACTCTTCAGAAACAAGATCATCATTGAACTCTAATCCGTTGCCATTCTGAATCGCCTTAGAATAAGCTAAGTATCGAGCTTTAGCTTCTTCAGGCACGTTGTTTCCTTTATTGATAGCGATGTATGTAATAGATGGCTCTTTCACGTCTACAGCCATCATAAGAGAGCTTCTAACACAGCTAATCCATTCAGTTGATCCCATAACTCTAAACTCTGTACTCTTTCCAGTTGGTTTGTTTAGATGACCGATTCCGATAGCTGTTATACTGTATTTCTGAAGACTTTGATTCAATCCCTCGAAAGCCATTCTGATTCCGTTAGCATTATTCCTGTTTTGACCTACAAAAGAAGTTAGAGGATCAAATATAACTAATCCAATATTTGCTTCATACAACTGGCTGAAGAAGTCTTCTCTGTCAGCTCCATCGCTTAGATTCAAGATAGTTCCGTCTTGACCTTTTAGATCATCTTTAGAAACAAACATGATTTTCTCCATAACTTTCTTAGAGTCTTTGTCATTGAATAAAGCCTTGATTCTGTTTACTGAGTTCTCGGCTGTTTCCTCAGTTGATATGTAAGCTACACCTTTTCCGTTAAGACTTCCATTCAAGCCATTCCCTAAAGGCTTATTTAGGATCATCTTACAGGCTGAATCTAAAGCGAAGAAGCTCTTCCCAGTACCTCCAGTACCTGTTAAGAGTGTAGTTGCGTTTTGTGGTAAGTATGGATACCAAAGGAAAGCTTCTTTTGAAGCCTCCACGTTATTAAGTTTTGTTAATTTATACTTTGTCAATTTAATCCTCCTATGGACTATTTATAAAACTTATATAACCATCTTACAGGAAGACTTTTTGAAAAGTCAAGCAAATCAATGACAAGTTTTGAAAATAATACATATTTATAAAAAAAGAAGCAAAAAAATTAATAATTGACTCGCTGAGTCGCTCGTCTTAACAGATAGGGGAAATAGTTGAATCGCTTTGCGATTCTTATCAAATAATTATAATCTTCTAAAAAAAATCGTGTAGACTATAGACAGGTTATTTTTTTCTGAAGTATGATCTAAGTATCTTTTCTTTTTTGGTAACTTTTTTCTTTTCTTTGCTTCTAGCTTAAGAGATCTTGGCTTTCATCTTAATTAATAGAATTAACTTAATAGTTAAGTTAACTAGAAAATTTAAAAAAATCATAATAAATAATATATAACCTATCTATGTAATTAACTAAAAGAAGAGACTAAGTTTCTTCTCACTCAATCTCTTCTTTTCTCGACATTCCCACTTTTTTCAATGGGAGTCAATGTAACTCAGGGGATCTAATTTACTGGATCTATTCCATTAATTTTCTGCTTCATCATGTTATTCAATTCGTTCCCAATAAACAATTTATTTCTTCCGAATCTAAATCCTGAAACATTATACTTCTTCCTCATTCTTATAACAGTTGACTGGCTCAAGCCTGTTATTTGAGAAATTTGATCCTGAGTATAATACTCATCCTCAAGGAATTTGCCTGATGGATTATATCCTCTTTCTTTATTCATTACTAAACCTCTTTTCTCTTAGGTATTCAGCCAATCCAAAATGCTTAGCATATAGATCTAACTGATATTTTATTTCATTTATTTGCTGTAAGCTCCATCCATGATTGATCCTCAAATAATCATTCATTGATTCCCTATCTCTCAAGGGATGGAAATCCCCTGAGAATAAAACATCAATATAAATCCTAATCATTTTTGGAGTAACTTTAACCGAAGTTGTATCAGGAACGATTGAAGCATAATCAGTTTTATTATAAGGATGAATAAGCTTCTCATATCCTGAAGCCTTGATTTCTCTTTGTGGCTTCAGGATAAACATTCCTAATTTACTCGAAAATTTATAAAGTGAATTTTTACTCGCCATCTTCAAGCTCCTTGATTTTTTCTTGATAAGTTTGAACTAATCTTCTAAGATCAACAACTTCATCAATAAGCTCTGAGTTTCTCTCAGCATGAAAGCCGAAAGACTCTCCGAGCTTTCTTTCCATCTCTAACAAAGATCCAATCAAAAAAACAATTCCATTTCCTACTGTTTGACCGATCAGATTATTTCTTTCAAGATAAGTAGTTATTTCCATCTTCTCTCTAGTCGAGAATTTATCGAAAAGGCTATTATCTAAATTCCTATCTATATTCCAATGATTATCCATTATCGCTCTCCATTGTTTCAAATGTTTTTAACATTATCTCAAAATTTTCAAAGCTCTGAGCTATATAGTTATGACTGCCTTTGCCAAGATCTTTGGTTCTATCTAACGATGGATCTGTTACGAATCCGAGTACAAAGTCATTTAATTTAATTTCAGTCGGATAGATATCTTTATTTATCCAAACATTATCAGCTAATAAATTTTTTGTACTCAAACACTCGTTTGCTTCTTCAGGAGTAATAAAAGGACTATCAAGATTCTTTTTATCATTCCAAAGATTTCTCCTAAAGCTATCATTGATAATTAAGTCAGAAAGAAAATCTGAAGACTCATTCATTCTATTCGGATAGTTTATTTCAAAGAATTTTTGTAATCGGAAATAATAATCTTTCATGTCTCCAACTTTTTCGATTCCTCTTTCCTTTAAGCTTCCCCTGATTCTGTTTACTACTCTAAGCTGTGATTGATTAATTCCATAATCAGAAAATGCGAGAATAAAGTCTTCAACTCTCATCCCATAAACTTCCTCTTGAAACTTTTCAGCTCCGAAAGAAGCTCCAATTCCTGAAGCTGTTTCATAAAGAGAGTCTCTATCATTCTGAGAGAAAATAGAAACAGCCTTATCGCCTTGATGAACTTTTGAAAGCTTATCAGTTAAACCTTTATATTTTGAAAAATATTTATTTAACAACTGATAAAGTTTTTTCTGAATCGCTCCATTAACTACATAGCTTCCTGAATCTTCAGCCTTAGGATTTAAAGCTAACAACTCCGAAGCCTGATCCTCTTCATCCTCAATATTCAAGTCTCTCTCTTCCAACTTTTTAATTCTTTCTAATAAAGTAGGAATAGTGTTTTCTTGAATGTTGTGAATCGTATTTGTGTTAACTTCAATTCTGTCTTCAGTTTCTTCAATCCACTCTTTCTCTTTTTCTGATCCCTCAATAATTCTGTCAGCTATTCTCTGAGCTTCTTCAAGATTTTCAGTATCAGGGAAATACTGAGAAAAGTCATGTTGATCTATATGATCCTGAACGAGTGGAGAGATGTCATAATCATCAATTGCCTCGCTGATTTTATAACTAAAATCATAATAATCAATTTCACTCTCTACAGTAGACTGAATCTGTCGATCTATAACTCTACTAATTTTGTCTTCAAAGCTATCGCTCCAAATTTCTTCCCATTTTTCAGAAGAGTTCTTCTTCCCTAGATTCCATCCTCTTCTCCATCCTGAATCAATAGCCTTAAGAATTTTAATAATCGGATCTGTACTCATAAAGATTATGAATCCAACTATTCCAAAAATTCCAACAACTACTCCAACAGAAGCGATGGCTGTTACAAGTTTATTTTCTCCGAATAGATATTCAAATAATAAATATCCATTAACCACCATGAAGCTCATCCCCATTAAAACAGCCGAACTAATCGCTCCTTTTTTTAATAATTTATCCATTTTTTTCTCCTATAATTTTTTATCTAAATTTGACTGAGACATCTAAAATATCAAAGTCGCCATCAATTAAACCTTTAACAATTTCACTCTCACTTTTTTCTGTAAAATTATCAAAAGCCTCTTTGATTGAATCTCCTTTTATCTTTGCTGAACAATGCAACACGATTCCAAAGTCGATTAAGTAATCTTTCATTTTCAAAGAATCCTCCTTTCTAAAACTTATTAAAAATAAAGATAGCTGAAAGAGAATGACATTTCAAGAAACTTAATGACAGATTTACTCAATTATCAAAAACAGGTTTTTGTTATTATTGAAATAGGGGATCAGGCTTCAAAGTTCATTTTTTACCTCCTATAAATTAAGAGACTATTGAAAACTTATTCTAAAAATGAGATCCAGTATAAAGCCTCTTCCTCTGACTAGACATAAGAGAAGTCGTTGAATTTTTTATCTATTCGTTCAATGGCTTCTCTTTTTATTTAACTGTCTGTATAAAAAAAGTGGGAATGTCGAAAAAACATTTAAAAATATTAAGAATAAATACTATATTTCTTCTCGCCAATTATATATGTTGATAATAAATAAATAAAAATTTTATTGATTTATCATAAAATATATAAGTTCACGAGAAGAAATAAATAAAATGTCTAATGAAAAAAAGATCTCTAATCTTCCTAAGTGGCTTCCTGAACTTGAGACAGCTTCATTATTGAAGACAGCTCGAAACTATCAGGCTAGAGATGGAAGTATTAAGGGGAACTATGCTTTTCTTTCAATGTGTCTTCAAAGATATGGAGGATTAAGAATTTCTGAAGTTGTTAAAGTTCGACCTAAAGATATTAATTTTGAACATGAAGAGTTAACAGTTGTTTCTTCAAAGTCTAATCTTGAAAGAATGATTCCAATCTCTGATACTCCATTAATGGAAGTTTTGACTTTTCTTCAGGCTGAACATCCATATCCCTCAGATCCTTATATTCAAAGATCTCCTAAAACGTTATGGGCTTTATATAAAAAAATTTATGATAAAGCCAAAATTGAATTCTTTGGAACTCATCAACTTCGCCACTCTTTCGCTAGAGACATGCTTTTTAATGGAGTCTCTATAAATCTGCTATCTATTCTTTTAGGTCATAAAGATATTAAATCGACTTTGATTTATGCTCGCCTTCTTCCTGAAAGAGACACAATAAGAAAAGCTTTAAGACAACTCAAAGAGCAAAGAGTTGCGAAAGATATGGAGCTAAGATGAAAAAAAGATCTATCAACGAAAATGAATGGGAAAGAGACTGGCTTAAAGAACTTGATCCAGTTCCTGATTCAGAAAACTTTGGAGAGCTATGGCTTAAAGTTGCTGACGAGATGGGAATCAATATATTAACAATAGAAGAGGATAAAAATGACGACTGATAACAATCAAGAATTAAATTCAAGCGATGGGTTAAATGCTTTCGCTCCTGATAATTATTCAGGACTCTTATGGGATAATACTGAACAAGATCAATTTTTTAAGACAGCTCGAATCTTTACAGATCCAATGGTTAAAGTTGATGAAACTTACACAAAGTCAGTTATAGCTAACGATAAGCAATTAATGGATATTTCAATTATCTTTGCTAAAGGTCAAACTTCAAGGCTCAGGCTTCAACAGGAAGAGCTAGAGGCTCAAGGGAAGAAAAATAAACAAGAGATTGATTATACTCCATATAGTTATGCTGAGATTCAAGT
>CEVZ01051783.1_pt1 | contig 14788 bp, 13 predicted proteins | sample 361371 | NCBI WGS metagenome assembly CEVZ01 (sample SAMEA2620217, study PRJEB7988) | marine metagenome | isolation source: saline water (ENVO:00002010), including
GCCTCTCTCAGTTAGTCTGCTGAGATATTCATTAACTCCGTCAATCGAATTATCTCCGAGATATAATGTCCCATCTAGATCCATAAATACCGCCTCAATACCTTCTAATTCATAATTCAAATACATCACCTAAAACAATAATAATTTCAACAACTTCCAAGTACTTTTCAATTCCTCTTGGGCCTCCTTAGAACTTAATGATTGCTCTAATAACCCCTTGAGTTCAGGCTTCTTATTTGCTTTACCAATTACCCAATTCATTAACCACTTTTTCTTAACCATCTTTTGAATTTTAAAACTATTAGATAACTCTGGCCCTAACGTATTCCAAATTTCATTCATATATCCCTCTGCTAATTCTGAGGGGAATCCGTCCTTATGCTTTTTTTTATCAAAATAGGTTATAGCTATTTTAGAACTTAATAATGCATTACCAATTCCTTCTCCTGAAAATGGATCCACTAATGCTGCTGCATCACCCACACACATTGCGCCACTCATAGCTGATCTTCTAGGTTGGTAAGAAGGGGGTTTTTTACGAGGGCTACCAAATGGCAATTGAAACCCTTTTCCTGATCCTTCTATCATACTAGCATTCTTAAATCTCTTTGAAAAGTACGGATGTTCTTTAATGATTGATTTTTGTAATCCTTTTAATTTCACGGTTCTTTTGTTCATTTCGGAGATCACCATGCCTATACCCACGTTAACAACCACCTTTCCTTCAGCATTTTCTCCAACTGGAAATACCCACCAATACCCTGGTAAAACTCCATCGATAAAATGTATCTCTATTGGTTCTTGACTTGTATTAATTCCATCTACATCTACCCAATATTCTCGATACGCGCCACAATAATGTTTGTCATCTCGCATTGGTTCCCCATGGCATTTTTTTGTGATTGTTGATGCAACAGGGCAATTATATCCTCCTGCTCCAATCGTTAATGGTGCGTTGAATTTTAGTTCTAAACCCTCTTTTTTACTTCCAACAATTCCTGAAACTCCAGTTATTTTTTTGGAGCCTTTAGATTCATCTACCAATATTTCATTAACATTAAAATTTTGAATTACTGCTCCTCCAGAATTTTGTACATGCTCAACTGCTTTTTGAAACATCATATAATCAAATTGTATTCTAGGTAATGCATAGCCAGCTTCTTTATTTTCTATTTCTTCTATTGGTAATGAACAAGTAATTTTTTTGCCGTTTGGTGATGAAAACGTGATTCCAGTAACTCTGTTGTGAGGGGTGTTCTCAATAAGGGGCCTTACTCCTAATTCTGTTACTATCCTTAGTGATTTGCCCCCTACTGCATCTCCGCATATCTTATCCCTTGGGAATTCTCTTTTTTCTAAAAGTAATACCTTATTTCCAGCAATTGCCGCGTATGATGCTGCTGCACTTCCTCCTGGTCCCCCTCCTACAACAATTACATCAAAATTAGTTCCAGATTCGGGAATCGGGCCGCTCTCAATTGGTACCTCCCATTCTGCGGCCATACAAATGGGTGAAGGGGCTAATCAATGAATGCTATGCTTAAAATAAAAACTCCATTATGCCTTTTCAACTATTTCGATCTCTCCTAATTCATTTAATTGTGGTTTTAATTTACTAGCTGATTTTATCCGTTCGAAAATTTCTAAATCTAATTGTGCAAATAAATCAGCAAATTTGTCTCGTGTAAGTATTAAGGCATTCTTCTCTAATGCAGATTTCAAATAAAATAAATCTTCGTCTTGTTCTTCATTAAAATTATAATAAAGAAATACAGCTTCTGTTCTTTTTTGTATCCTATCAATTAACCAACAAAATCTTGAGCAGGCATTTGGAGTTGTATGTATATAACAAACATGTTTTTGTGAATTAATCCAATTAATCCAAAGTTCACATGATTCGAAATATTTTTCATTTTTCTCATCCCTGGATAGTTTTGCAAGTTTTTTAGGGCTTGAAGGTAAAGTTAAACGTATGATGTTTGGAAAATCGAGTATTATTCCATTTTCTAACATTTTATGAGTGGGTAATTCATCAAAACCTGATATTTTTCCATCCCCTCCGAATTCTATATTCTCACTATAATCAATTTCATTTTCATCTTGAAAAATTGGTTTTGTTCCAACGATATTAGAAATGTGGTTGTAATTTAGTACCTCACTAAAACGAGTAAGTGGAAATTTTCTCGAATATTTCATAAAATTAAATTTAATATCAAATTTATTACACAACAACTCAAACTTTGGAATGTTTTCGGGTGCATTAATTAATTTTTCATCTAACCAATCGGGAAAGGTTACTTTTGCTTTGGTTAAACCATAGTCATGCGCTTTATCTAAAAATGAGATGTAACTAGATGCTGCTGGTAAATTCTCAAAAATATCAAGATTTAATTGTATTACTTTTGGCATTAATTGCTTTGCATAAGGATCCGCTGGTATTTTTCCTTGTAAACGTGAAAAGAGGCTCTGCCCTAAAAGATGACATAAATTATAATTTATCTTGGTGTTCCTCTTTTTCCGCATTGCACGAGTGAGCATTTTCTCTATTTTTCTAACATCCAAAAATGGCATGCCCTCTTCATCTTTAAGATATACATGATACCACCATAACCTAGATATCCACTGATTAAAATCTATTATTCTATTTTCATGTTCAATCAACCAATCTATTAATTCTGTTTTTAGTTTGGTATTTGACCCATAATGGTGTAATATTTTTTTAATCATTGCATAAATAAGATGTGCTGGTGTTTTAGATTTGAATACCTTAAGAAGGATAGAATGTATTTCCTCCTCAAAAATATTTTTACCTGCCTGATAGCCTGATTTTACAGGGTACATCTCAATTAGTTCATTTATTTGCTCAAAAAATTCTTCAGCAAGTTGGATTGGCCAATGTTTTGATGTTGAATGTATTTTTTTAAGCCTCTCCAATACATCATTATTGTTTAATTGAAAAGCTAATAATACCATTGCATCTGCATATTCTACTTTTTTTTGGGGTGCTCTTGAAGAGATTCTTGGTGAGTCTTTGGAAAAATTTTCAAGATGTTTCTCCAATAAATCAAAAAGTTCTTCGTCTCCTACAATAAAACTAATCAATAAATTTTGATAGTTAGAAAATATATTATTTGATTCATAATCTGTTTTTAAATAAGTCTGCAATTCGTTGCCCTCTTCCAAATTATGTGCGCTTATATGATGTTTTTCGCAACCATCTACCTCACAATTTGTACCATAAACACACATACGTTCGCTACATAATGGACATTTTAAAGATCTTAAATCTGGATGAGATAAATAAGATACTCTGTGTATTTTTGGTTCCATCATTCATTACTGAACTACTAATAACTATTGAAGGCTTGCAATTTACTCAAATGCAGTGCTTAGTTTGCGTTCAATTCAAATGGTGTCGTGATACGCAATATCATGGGCGGAGGAAACAAAGAGAAGAAGTTTGCAACGCGGGCTGTTCATGTTGGAACAAAACATTATGAAGGGTCTGTGAATACTCCGATTTTCCAATCCTCTACTTACAAATTAACTGAAGAAACATATGCAGGATGGGCTGCAGGCGCTCAACATACACTCATTTACTCAAGATTATCAAGTGTCAATTCCGAAGCGGTGGCAGAAAAATTAGCATCATTAGAAAATGCCGAAGATGGAGAATTATTTGCAAGTGGAATGGCTGCAATATCAACAACCTTGCTTGGCCTTCTTTCTAATGGAGATCATGTTATTGCTAGTTCAGATGTATATGGGGGTACATACGGACTGATGACTGAGGATTTACCTCGATTTGGGATTGAAGTAAGTATGGCAGACATGAGAGATGTAAATTCTTATGAGGCTGCAATACAAACAAATACAAAAATGCTGTATATTGAAACATTAACCAATCCAGTCTTGAAAGTATGTGATATTGAGGCATTTGCAGGATTAGCAAAAAAGCATAATTTACTCTTGGTTGTTGATAATACATTTACTACTCCATGGGCAACTAATCCCTTAGATATGGGTGCTGACGTAGTTATTCATTCGACAACAAAGTATCTTGGTGGACATTCTGATATTGTAGGTGGAGCTGTCTTAGGAAACAAAGAAATCATTGCAAAAATATTCCCTAAAAAGGTACACTTTGGTGGCTCTGCGGATCCACACAATTGTTACTTACTAGAAAGGGGAGTGAGAACTTTAGAAGTGCGAATGAAAGCCCATACTGAAAATGCTAGTGAATTGGCAAAAAGGTTAGAAGGGCATGAAAAAATTTCTTCTGTCATCCATCCTTCTTTATCTAGCCATCCAGATTATGATGTTGCAAAAAGAATTATGCCCAAAGGAACTGGGATGATGGCTTTTGTTGTAAAAGGAGGAGATGATGCTGCCTTAAACTTCATGAGGAATTTAAAAATTATTTTTGAAGCGACTAGTTTAGGAGGAGTTGAAAGTTTGATTGAGTGCCCCTTTAACTCAAGTCATATGTCTATTCCTGAAAATGTTAGAAAAGAGGCAGGCATTGTTTCAGGATTTGTAAGATTAAGTGTTGGTATTGAAAATATTGAAGATCTTTGGAATGATATCTCACAAGCATTAGATTCGATATGATTACTCTGGCAACTTATGTTGGGTGCCTGTTGTTTTTTGTAATTCATTCATTTTGGACACATACCCTTCTGGACCTTCTTCGCCAACTTTTGCACTTTCATCCCAAAGTTTGCCTAGGGAAATTGCCCAATCTCCACCTAAGTCTCTTGCCGAGGGATTGAATTTCCAATCTTTACCCGATTGTTTTTTATGAATTAATAACCAACTCCATGCGATAGCCTCTTCTTCTAAAGTACCTCTTATCTTTGTTGCATAAGAACACGAAACTCCGACACTTTCTGAACGTGCAAGCATAACTAAAGCATGAGCAACACCACAGGGTCCTTTGAATTCTATATCTTGCCAAGGGAACTTAGAAAGTGTTTTTTGAATGCTATTTGTTTTGTTTAATTTACGTAAAAAGTTCCCAAAGGCTTCTTTCTTTTTCAATTGTTTCGAATGTATCTCTAAAGCAGTATTTTCATCTAAATCGAATAAAGAATTTAATAATTCTAAACCATAATCTTCCCACATAGAAACTAATAATAAATGGATTGATTCTGATTCGAGCCAAATTGTATTTGTTTCTTCTTTCCATACTATTTCGCCTTCTAAATTTACATAAAAGCCCTCTTCTGGGATTATTTCAAACAATTTTTGTACTGCTACTTTTTCTAAATCATTACCTGATAATGAATCGATAAATTGTTTTTTATTATCTAATGAATACCATTTTTCTTGTAAAATAAAACCATCATTAATTCCTTCTAAAATTGCTTTCCTACATAATGTTGCTAAGGTTTTTTCTGGAATTACTAAATTAAGCCACCCTGTAAGAATATTCTCAACTGTTTCTAATGATTTTTCTGGTAAATCCCCCTCCCAGCCATCTGGTGCCCAAATAAATTCAACATCTGTAAAATCAGAAAGTTTTGGTGGTAACACTCCAAGTGCAAAGTGCATTACAAGTGGTTCCTTTTGTTCATTTTTTAATACATCTTCACTAAATACAAATGAGGTGCCATTTGAAAAATTCAATTTGAAATACCCGGTATCTAAAAATTTATTTTCTTGAATTGCTTCTGAATCAAGATCACTTGTACTTATTAATTCATCAGAAATTATTTCAAATTTTAATTTACAACGTTCTAAAATTCCTAAAATCCAACTATTATCTACTTCAGGTATTTTTCCTGGGCAAACAAAATTGTTTACTGAACTGAAAAACCACCATCCTCGTTTTGCATGTTCTTCCCAAGGAAGTAATCTTAATCTAGGATTATGTTGGTTTTGAACTCCTGCTAAAAATCCTGCTCTAGCGTCTCCTCTACGCATATAACTTGCAGAACCATACAATGGGTGTTGGAATACTGAAACTGTAGAATAATCTTCTTCCTGTGCTGCAAGCATTGCTCCTGCCCAAGCTTTAGCAAGAGGATCTCCTCTTTTTGATATCATTCTTTTAGATAGCCATTTCCTATCAAATCTATTTTCAATAATTTTGTTTATTTCCTGAATTGTAGAGAATACTGGACTCTTTCGACCCCATTTTATTCTTATTGGGCCATTATAAATAGGCAATAATTCTTCTGGGCTTTCAATTAAATTTGCTAAATTTTTCTTGAGTTTTTGCTTAATATCTTTGGAAGCTTGTTTTGTTCCTCGCATCCTCATTCTTTGCTTTTGACCTGGAAAATTAACTTTGGATGGCGCTGGCATATTAATCAATCTCCCATCTTTCTAATGCTAAAGATTCTAATTCATGTGGTGAATCTGGGACTATTAAACAGTGCATTCCTTCTAATTCAATTTCTGATAATTGTGTTAATGTCGCGTATTTAATCTGTTGATTCTTTGTTCCTAAATTTGAGCAGAGAACCGCTTTCCAACTACCAATATCTTCAATCATCGTCTCTCCTTCACTTTGTAACTTTTCACACATACTTTTCAATATATCGATGGCTACAAAGGGGGACATAGGCTGGGGAATTTTTTCTCCCATTCCTGTTGGATCTAAATCCAATAATACTAGTGTATGTAAATTGTTTTTCTTATTTTTTAATATTACTTCCAAGGGCGAAGTTGGTAAATAAGACTTGTAACTATATGGAATAGTTGTTTGTCTTCCAAAGCGATATGCTTGAAGTCCTACTTCGCCAATTAATGTTGTAATTGAAATCCCTGGAATGATATGTGTTGGTATCTCTAATTTTTGGCATCTCAAAATTAAATCAATATGTGTGGTTGCTTGTAATACATCTCCTATTATTACTAGCCCCACTGACTCTTGACTTGCTAATTGTAATAATTCATCAGGCTTTTCTACAGCACTTCTCATTAAAATTTCCCACTTCCCAAATTTATCTTGAATCTCTTTTAAATCACTATTTTGTAAATGTGCCGTATATCCCTCAATAAAAACATGCTTACAATTTTTAATTGCTTCAACAGCTCCCAAGGTTAGTAAATCAATATTGCCTGGTCCTAAGCCAATTAACCAAAGTCCTGAAGTTGAAAAATTCTTTTCCGTAGACATAAAACAAGAGGCACCTCTAGTCATGCCGAATCCGATGCGTTATTTGGTCGTTCCCAGCAAAGAGACTGAAAAATGGAGGGACTTTTTAATTTCAAATGATTGGTTGGAGCGAGGGTACAATATTCAAAAAGAAAATGAGCAAAGAGCTTTGCCATTATCAGATCTCTTTCCTGAAATTCTTCCTCCCCTTCTATCCAAATTCAAAATTATTGAAAAAGTGACTTCTGCACCCCTCCCTTCAAATTATTTGGGATTTCTTAAAGAAAAAATTGGTGAAAATATACTAAAGAAATACGCCCAATATTGGCCTCAATCATTTGATCAAATTGGCGAAATTATAATTGTTAAAATTGATGAACATATTGAAAAATATGCTACTGAAATCGCTGAAGCATTACTTTTACAAAATAATAACTCTACAAGAGTCTTTCAAGATTTAGGAGTAAAGGGTGATTTTAGAATTCGTAATCTTAAATTGATTGGCGGTTCTAAAGAATTGAAAGGTGAAACAAAAGTCAAAGAAAATGGTGCAGAATTTATTGTAGACCCAACAAAGGGATATTATTCTCCAAGATTAGCAACTGAAAGATTACAAACATTAGAATGCGCTATAATTCTAAAAAAGCAGTTGGGACGTGGGTTAAATGTTTGTGATGCATATGCAGGATTTGGCCCTGCTTTAATGCCATTTTTTATTGAAAAGGGCCTTGTAAATCATATTCTTGCTAATGATTTAAATCCAGAAATCACTCTCCTTTTAGAAAAAAATATAATTAAAAATAATAAAGAAGATATCTCTGTAAACATAAAATGTGAAGATGCTAAAAATTTAATTTTAGATGTAGAAAATAAAGGGTTTTACGATTTATTATTAGTTAATATTCCACACTCAACTCTTGAGCATTTGCCTTCATTAATTGGGTTATTAAATCGCGGTTCCTCTTCTTTGTTGAGAGCCTGGTGTATTATTGATTCAAACAAAATTAGTGAAGTTAAAACCGAAATTAATAAGATGTTTAATTCTCAAACATTTGCCATTTCAAAACTTATTGTTGAGCCTACAAGAACTTACAGCCCCACTCAGGTATATGCAAAAATAGAAGTATGGATAAATTAGGACTTACAAGGTTTTTATTAGAATACTATGTGGGTTGATTTAGGGGAGATTATGGTAGCCAAAGCAAAATGTTCTGTTTGTGGAAATAAAATTGACATTAGTGGGATACCTCCTCGACTTGAAGGTGTGAAAATATACTGTAGAATCTGTGGAGCAACCTCACTCCATAAGTTTTAATCTTGGCAATTTAATTCTGTTGTTCCTCGTATCCCTAATGGATCATTAGTAACTTTTGGGGGATTTACTAAATCACCATTTGACCATTGTCCAACATCCATTATTTTTTCTGGATCAGTAAAATATGGTAAAGCATTCGAAGCTAAATCATAATCTAAATTTGCCTTTGCAAATAAGAAAGTAGATTGTGCGTCAAATCTTTTGTAAACGGTCTGATCTGAAAGCTCGTCATGTACTGCTTTTGCCGATAAATAGTGTGTAGCTACTAACCTTGGGAAGCCCCTACGATCTGAATTTACCAAAATATACTGCGCTTGTGAATCATTTAATTCTCCAGCACCATCCCTAGTAAATAATCGTTCAAAAATCCATTTTCCTGAACATCTAGGCACAACATGGTCTTCATCTGCATTTAGTATGTTGATAATAGTATGATCTGGGAGACCTGTTAAATTGCCATAATATTCAGGATATGTAGAATATACTGAAGGGACTTCTCCGTTGATAATAAATTCTGAATCTCCCCAATTATTTTCAATAGCATGTGTTGTTAATGTAGGCAACATTCCTGCTCCAAGGCTCATTCCCCCAAGCCAAAGATAAGAAAATGATATTTCGTTTTCTCCAACAATATTTTTTATTTCTGAATATATTTCTGGTTCGGAATTATTCTCAATTATATTTTGAATACGATTTAATTCTGGAATGATTAACTTGTAACGATAAGTCATCTCTGGCCAATTTTCTCCACCTTTTTCACGAATTAGTTCTGGCCTTTTACTATCTGGAATATCAAAATATGAAGGGTAATGAATGTAAATACAGATATTTCCTTTATTAGTGATTGAATTAACCATGTCCATAAATTGGTCTGGCTCGTATTCAGCAAAACCATGCATAAATATTGCAACAGGAATTGTTTTATTTTCTATATTTTTTTCCTTAAAACCTGGCAAATAAATCCTTACAAGCCACTCTCTTTCTTTTTCTTCATCGATCATTACATCATAAGTTTCATTGGGGATTATTGAATGATAATTTACTTCATAAACTGGATATTTTCCTTCTAAATTCCCAAATTCTCCTTCACTAATTTGTGGAGGTTCTGGAAGTATGCCCATCATTGCAGTCATATTTGGTAAAATCAAAAATAATGCAAATAATGGAAAAATAAGTTTTGAAATATTACTTTTTAGCCATTTTAAAATTTGACTTTTATCAAAATTCAGATTAATATTATTATTTGAAAGATAAATAATTATTGAAGAAAATAATATTGAATAACCTAAGAAAAAAGGTACTGTATTGAATACTCCTTGATAAAATAATTCATTCATTAAAAAATATTGTATGGTTTCACAAATAAAATATGTTAAACACGCATACCCAATAAATGATAAATATTTATTTAAATTTGGAATTTCACTCTTTAATTTTAAATAATTTATTAGGTATATTACCCCCCCTAATAATAAAAAGGATAATATGAAAAATTGAAAATGAATTGGCCTAATAAATAATGCAATTTCTAATATTTGCCAAGCTTCAAAAAACATGGCACTATAAATTGATGACCCATTAAAAACTCTGAAAAGTATCATCCCAAAAGATAGGAAGAAGCCCGTTAAAATGCCTATAATTAATGGTATCATTTTTTGCCCTCATTCTTCCTCTATTTGGGGGGTAATGAGTACATTACCACCATCACGAATGATTATTGGAATTTCAAGTGTTGACATTGAAGGTAAAACATGAACTGTACAAGCAGTACCGCAGGCGGGTGCAAGATAATCTTCTCCTTGTTCAGATAGAATAAATTTCAATCCGTGACCTGCAGGCAATATTGCATCAATTGCTTGAAATTCCATCAAAAGTGTAATCTGTTGCCCAGGAACTACGGTTTGTGCATCATATCCTCCTGCATGATACCTAACATCCATTGTCGCATGTCCTAATCTTAATCCTGTTTCAAGATCTTGCATTTCAATAAACACTTGGCCGCCATCAAATGTCGGTATAGCTGGAATATGTAATGATGTTAAACCTGAAATGTGAATGTCAGTTGTACTTAATTCTGGACATTCGATAGTAACGGTTTGGCCACCTCCTACTACTGGTGCCCCTCCTCCTGTAAATGCTCCACTATTACTACATTCACTCAGACTTAGGGACAGTCTTTCAACGTCTAATGGTGGCCAGGTATCTTCTATTCGCCATTCCCCATCATTTCTTTGAACCTGTGTTGTTAAATCTGGTTTTGGCCCAATTCCTTTTAGATAATATTCAAACCATTCAAAAAGATCCTGTGCCCAATCCCATCTTGTCATATTATGTATTGCTTCGCCCCCATATCCTGAGTCCTGTGCATTATGCTTACTCCACTGATCTGGATAATTATGTTCCCACTGTCCAATCATCCCCCTTACATCATAACCATTGTCAATATATTCTTGATACCAATTTACTCCTGGAGGGCCTCCGAAAACTTGGTGAGGATCTACATTCCAATCTTGTAATCCCTGAACCCAATAAATGCTACCATTATATTTTCCCAATGCTTTGTCTATATGGCTCCTTTCATCATAATAATTATCCATATAGGGATCCAATTCTCCTCCAACATACCTTGTAGGTCCTGCAAGAAAACCTTCGAATACGTCTCCACATAAATTATCCACATCATCTTGATCATAATCGAGTATGCTTCCTCCATAATTACTATGCATTACTTGGCTTCTTGCTTCTGCACTACCATTTTTGTAAAGCAAAGGCGCTAATGCAGTAGTCCCTGAAATTGGCACTATTGTTTTCAAATGATCATTTCCTTGAGCTGCTGCTTCCCACGCTGTTGCTCCCTCGTAAGATTTGCCATAAATTGCAACATTACCATTACTCCAATTTTGTGTACCTAACCATTCAACCGCTGTATTTATGCTAAGTCCTTCTCCATCACCACGATAATCAAAACAGCCAGTACTTTCCTCAGTCGCAAATACTGCAACTTGGGCAAAAGCATAACCATGTGGAATGAAATTATCGTAAATGAATTCTCCTCGCCCCCCTCCCACTACATTAGTAGGCGTCGATTCAGATCCGGGTTGGCCATATGAAAAATATGGACTAATAACCGCAATTACTGGAACTTGTTCTCCTAATTCTGTATTTGAAGGGAGCCAGTATGAGAGATGTACTTCCGCAGAAGAAGGGCCTCCTTCCCAAACGCCTGAAGTGTCAACTTCAATTGTGGCTTCTTGAACTTCAAGTGCTGTATGAGGTCCCTTTTCAAGTACAAATGTATGAGAATGGGACATATTCCATTCAAGTAAATGTCTTTCCCAAATTGATGGGTAATTAGATGGTTCTTCAATACTTGTAATTTCTTCATTACTAAAACAACCAGAAAGTGAAGCGCTACAAATTAACAAAATTAAGAAGGGCGCTATTGCAGTCTTCATTCTCCTCAAACATACTTAGAAATAACTTAGATAAAGCCCTAACGTAATGATGATTATTCAAAATTATCATACAAAATTAGTTTGTTTTACCAATAAGCATCATATGTTTGCTAAAGAACGGAGTAAATATGACACTGCCCGATTGGGAGACCCTTGAGGCATCAGGAATTATGATTGGTGCGGTTTCTCTAATAATAATGGGTGCAATATTACTATTTTTTGGAAATAAATATCTTGTTGCTGTATTTGGTGCTACAGGATTTATGTTTGGCGTAATGGTAGTTAATTTCGCAGAAGATCTAGTTCCAATGTTTGTAGATGGTTATTCTCCTAGCAGTCAACCAATGTTATTTTTAGCAATTAAAATATTAGCGGGTATTTTCTTTGGAGGGATGAGTGCCTTAGGATGGAGGAATTCAATTAGAACTTCAGCATCAATACTTGTTTATCTTCTGATGTTATGGCTAAAAGAAACTGGAGATAATATGGGTATTGGCAGCAATTTAGATGAGCAAACATTTACAATTATTGCAGTAGTTAGTGTTGCTTTTACATACATAATCACAATTAAAGCGCGAGAATTAATTGCAGCATTAGCGGGTGCTGCTGCTGGTACTGCTTGTCTTGCACTGGGATTGCAATTCGTTACAGATGGAGTAGTCTCTTTTCCCGACATCTCATCCACTCAACCAAATACATTACTATGTGCTGGATTATTTGCTGTGGGATTAATTGTCCAATTAAGAAATTCTGAAGAAAGACAAAAATTATCAAAAGTTCGGAAAATAGTTAATCGTGTTCATAATGAAGATAAAAAAGCCGTACAAAAAATGGAAGAAATGACATGGAACAATAGAACTGAAGACTACAAAAAATGGTTAGTAATGGGGGCAACCTCCGTTGAATCTATGAGGCGCCCAGAGTTTAGAAATAGAGTAAATATTCCTGCACCTCCTCCCCTAAAACAAAAAACAAAACTACCCCAATCTTGATTGCTAAGACCTTCTCCAATGGTCAATGAGCCCTGCAACAATATGGGGAGAACGCTGGTCAAATTGCGAGCAGCCTATTGCAAGAAAATATATGGAAGTAGCTTGTAATAAACAAAGTTTGGTTGTTCTTGCTGCTGATAAAAATAACATGGGAGATTTAAATGATTTAATTGAAGAAGTGGGCGATTACATTTCAGCATTAAAAACACATGTAGATTTAATTGATGATTGGTCAAAGGATGCTTGGAATGAATTCATTACTAAAGCAAAAAATAAAGATTTGCTTATTTTTGAAGATAGGAAGCACGGAGATATTGGAAAGATTGCAAAAAAGCAAATGGGAGGAGTGTACAATTCAAGAGAATGGGCTGATTTAATCACTGCACACTTAATTTCGGGAAGTTCTGTATTAGATGGGATTCATGAAGCATGGTCGGAAGTCAATAGAAAGGGTGGTGTTCTAGTTTTAGCTCAAATGAGTAGTGAAGGGAATTTACTAGAATTACCTGGATATACAGACTCTGTAATTGAAATTGGAAAATCTCATTCCACTTGTTTTGGCTTTATCGGTAATGGAAGTAGACCAAATGAATTAAGTGAGTTGCGAAAAAAAGTTGGACAGGGAAAAATGATATGGACGCCTGGAGTTAACCTAAATGCAAATGAAGCGGTGCTTGGACAACGTTACGGAGACCCAAAAGAAGCAATACTTTCTGGTTCTGATGCAATCATAGTTGGAAGTGGTATATACAATGCAGAAAACCCCATAGATGCGGCTAAAAAATATGCAGAGATCAGTTGGAATGCTTTACTTCAAAGATGTGAATAAATATGCTAGCCATGATTTCAATATTCATTGGCATTTTGTGTCTAATTTTTATTACTTGGTATTTCTATTTTAAAAAACAAAATGTAATTAATAAAAAATTAATTAATGCTGATGAATCGCTACTAACCGATCCAGGATTAAAAATTGAAAACGCATTTCAAGTACCTCAGGGAAGTATTGTTTATCCATATATCGTAATTAATGAAGATACTACCAGAAAGTTATAGATACGGTATATCTCCAAAAATACTCCATAAAAAGCCACCTACAAGTCCACTAAACAATATAAAAGTTAAAAGAAATGCTTTCTTTTTCAAACTTTTTGCTGTTTTTTCTATTGACTCAGTGCCTGTAGAAATTGGTTCAGAAGTGGATGAAATCAGTGGAGGTAAATCACCTAGTGGAGGTAAATCACCTAGTGGAGGTAAATCACCCAGTGGAGGTAAATCACCTAGTGGAGGTAAACCTCCAAGTTCTGGCAATTGCTCCTTGTTTGAATCTAAGTTTTCAGGATATAGTTTATCTAAATCTTCTAACCCTGGTGCTGCTGGAATTGGCCCCAATACCTTATCCCATACTTCATCAAATAATGTTGCTGTTACTGGTTTTTGAATCCAAGCAACTGCTCCTGCAGAATATGCTGCATCTTCTGCTAACTTTGCTAATCTTGCTGGGGCAAGAAATATGATTCTAGCCTCAGGATCCACTTCTCTAATTTCTAAAGCTGCAACATGACCATCCATACTTGGTATATCTAATGCCATTATCACTAAATCGGGCATATTTTCAGAATAAACATCTACTGCATTATCTCCATCTTCACAACTAATGAAAATGAACTCTTTAGTTTTCAATGATTGCTCTATTCTCCTTCTTGACATGGGATTATTGTCAACTAACAGAATAATTGGTGCATTTTCATCATCAACATCTGTGACTAATCCCATTCAACTCATCACGGGGGAAGAATTCTTTGTTCATCAAATGTCCGCTTAATTATTCCTCTTCAAGAATTGTTTCGGCAGGGCCTTCTTTTGGATTTGTAAAAGCTTGTTTTATTTTATCTTCTTCTTGTTTATTCTTTTTGTATTC
>CEVZ01048088.1_pt1 | contig 14759 bp, 11 predicted proteins | sample 361371 | NCBI WGS metagenome assembly CEVZ01 (sample SAMEA2620217, study PRJEB7988) | marine metagenome | isolation source: saline water (ENVO:00002010), including
CTGATACAGATACTTTAGTTGCTTCAGCTAACGCTTATATAAATGCACTAAACAAAATGATTATTAAAAGAAAAAGAAATTTTGCACCTGACAGTGTTGAAAGCAAACAAAACTTAAATAATGAAAAAATGAAAGGAATATAAAATGGGAATATTAGGAGGATTATCAAAAATTTGGAGCCAAGATATGGCAATTGACCTAGGTACGGCAAATACATTGGTTGTTTTAAAGGGACAAGGAGTGGTACTAAACGAGCCTTCAGTTGTTGCAGTAGTGGAAGATAAAGGGAAAAAATCCGTTTTAGCTGTGGGAGATGAGGCAAAAACAATGTTAGGAAGAACACCAGGCAATATAAGCGCAATCCGACCTTTAAGAGACGGTGTAATAGCAGACTTTATAGTAACTGAAGAAATGATTAAACATTTCATTAAAAAAGTTCATAAAAGAAGTACTTTTGCAAATCCTAGAATATTAATTTGTGTTCCTACAGGTTCAACTCCAGTTGAAAGAAAAGCGATACAAGATAGCGCATTAGCAGCAGGGGCAAGAAGAGTACAGTTAATCGAAGAACCTATAGCTGCAGCAATAGGAGCAAACCTTCCAATTTCAGAAGCAACCGGCTCAATGGTAGTTGATATTGGGGGTGGTACTACAGAGATTGCAGTTATGTCTTTAGGCGGAGTGGTTTATTCAAAATCTTTAAGAGTTGCAGGCGATGCTATGGATGATGCATTAAAAAATTACATGAGAAAAGAATACAACTTATTAATTGGAGATAGCACTGCTGAGAAAATTAAAAAAGAAATAGGAACAGCTATTCCAACAAATAATAATACTTACGCAGTAAAAGGCAGAGATATTAGATCTGGAACTCCAAAAGAGATTAATATAACTGAAGAAGATAGTTCAGAAGCATTATCAGGAATATTACGTGAAATGGTTAATGGGATTAAAGATGCTTTAGAAAATACACCACCAGAACTTTCTGCTGATTTAGTTGATATGGGTTTAACACTAACAGGTGGTGGCGCATTACTAAAAAATATCGATAGAAGATTTTCTAAAGAAACTGGATTACCAGTGCATATTGCTGACGATCCGTTAGCTTGTGTTGCGGTTGGAACAGGAAGAGCTTTGGAACAGGAAGAAACATTTAATACGATGATGACGGAGTATTAATATACCTGAATAATATTGAAACAAAATGGAACCGAGTAGAGATGATTTTATAATAGCTATTCGTTCTGCTTTTCTAAGAAAAGGTACAAAACAAAGATTTTCATTAATTGCACTATTAATTTTTTCAATTTTTATAATCGTTTTAGGTAAATTTAATTTTACAGCAATAAATTATTTAAAAATTGGAATTAAAGAAGTTGTCTATCGTACGTCTTTTATAGCTTCTTTGCCTGAAAAATATATTGGTTATTCTTTTAAAGCAATAGAAAACCACATTAAAATTTATAATGATTATAACTCATTAGAAGAAGAGCTAAAAAAATTAAAAAGTGAGAAATACGAAGCAAATTTTTTGGATAATGAAAATAGAAGGTTAAAAAAAATTCTAGAAGATATTACCTACTCGTCTGACAAGATAGTCGCAAAAGTTTTAATTGATAAGCAAAGTCCATTTCTTAAATCAATAATAATCAACAAAGGAAGCAAAAATAATATTAAAAAAGGTATGGCGGTTTTAAGTGATAACTATTTGATTGGAAAAGTAGTTGAAGTAAATTACACAACATCAAGGGTTCTTCTGCTTTCTGATTTAAATAGTAGAACTCCTGTTTCAATAGAACCAGGAAGTATTCAATCTATATTATTTGGAGACGGAAAAAATTCAGGGTTTATTCAATACATAAAAGATGAAGCTTCAATCTCTAGTGGTGGTTTAGTTTATACATCTGGAACTGGCGGTCTATTTAAACCCGGAATACCAATTGGAAAAACTATAATTAGCGAAGATCGGAAATTTGTAAATTTTTTTATTGATTTTACTCAGTTGAGATATGTCCAAGTTACATCCTATGATGAGGAGGAAGACAAATAATGAGTAGTGAATTTAAAAGAGCAAATTTATCTAAAGTTTTATTTAGATTAGCTCCTTTAGTATTTTTATTTGTATCTGTATTAAATGAAATTGATCTAAATTATCTGGGGATTTTTTCATTAAATTTTCCCTTTATTTTAATTTTTTATTGGAGCCTTAGAAAAACAGAACTATTAGGATATGGCTATATTTTTTTTGCTGGCTTAATAAATGATATAGCAACTGGTTTTCCTATTGGTATTAGTAGTTTTAACTATTTATTAATTTGTGGATTTGCTGCTTATCTTAGAACAATAACCTTAAGACCCAATATAATAAAAGATTGGTTTTTTTTCTTATTAACTATTTTAGTAGTTAATTCCATAAGTTATGGAGTATTAAATATTTTCTTTTCAATTGATTTAAATTATAAAAACTTATTCTTTAATATTTTTTTTACATTTATTTTTTATATAATTTTTGCAAATTTATTTTTATTTTATCAAAACAGGTACTTAAAAGATTCAAATGATTAGTTCAAAAGGATCAGGATCAGGAGGAAAACTTAATACAATTAGCAGAAGAATGTTTATTCTTTCCGCAGCAAAAGTTTTGGTTTTTGGAAGTATTGTGGCTAGATTATTTTCTTTGCAAATAAACGAAAATAAAAAATATTTAACTTTATCGGATAAAAATCGTTTAAGAGAATGGAGACTTCCGCCAATCAGAGGAGATTTTCTTGATAATTTTGGCAACATCATTGCAGGAAATACCGAAGTGTATCAGTTACACATTATACCCGAAGAAGTAAATAATTTTAAATCTCTTATGGTTAGACTAAAGGAAATTCTTGAATTATCAGAAAAAGAATACTCAAAAATTTTAAAAAAACATAAAAGACAAAAACCTTGGGAGACTCTAATAGTTTCAGAAAATTTATCTTGGGAACATTTTTCTAAATTAAATTTATACCTTCATGAACTAGAGGGAGTTAAACCAGTACTATCTATTTCAAGAAAATATCCATACAAAGAAAATTATACTCATGTTTTAGGTTATGTATCCAGAGCTAGCGCGTCAGATTTAAATGAAAGTGAAATAATAAAAAATAACCATGTACCTGGATTAAGAGTTGGAAAATTGGGGTTAGAAAAAACATATGAAAAAGATCTTATCGGAACTAATGGAGTTCAAAGATATGAGGTAAATGCATATGGAAAAAGAATAAATCAAATAGACCACCTTGATGGAGCTAAAGGAAAAAATATTAGACTAACAATTGATACAGAAGTTCAATTATTAGCAAATAGCACTTTACAAGGAAAGTCAGGCTCAATAGTTGTAATGGACATATTTACTGGAGAGATTGTTGCTATGCATTCTTCGCCTTCATTTGACCCAAACTTATTTTTTCATGGAATTAGCAATACTGACTGGAAAGAAATTAGAGATAATCCATTAAAACCACTTTTAAACAAAACAACTTCAGGACTTTATTCACCAGGCTCTACAATAAAACCGATAGTAGCTTTATCTGCACTTGAAAATGATGTTATCAGTCCAAATCTTAAAGTCGAGTGTAGAGGTAAAATAGAGCTTTACGGACAAACTTATCATTGTTGGAAGGATAAAGGACATGGATACATGTCACTTAGAAATGCAATTAAACAGTCATGTGACACATATTTTTATGAAGTTGCCAGAAGACTAGGCGTTGATCGATTAAATTTGACTGCAAAAAAATATGGCTTGGGTAAAAAAACCATGGAAGATATTTTATTAGATGAAAAAAGTGGACTAGTTCCTTCTACTGTATGGAAAAAAAATAACCTAGGAAGAGGCTGGGTTTTGGGAGAAACTTTAATTACAGGAATAGGACAAGGTTATATTCAAACAACACCTTTGCAGTTATGTTTAATGACGGCTCAATTAGCAAATGGTGGTTTTAAAATTTATCCAAGAATTAATTTTTATGAAAACAAAGATTCTTTAGAAACCATAAAAAATAAAATTTCAGAAAAAATGGCTTCTATAGAGGAGCAAAAATTAGGCATTATAGAAACTGGAAAGAAATTATTAAATTACAAAGAAGATGAATATACCCCACTTTTTAGAAACCAAGAGAATGTAAAATTTGTTTTAGAAGCTATGTTCGGCGCTACAAATGAACTTTATGGAACTTCATACTCATCAAGGTTTGATGATGAAAAATATCAATTTGCAGGCAAAACAGGAACAGCCCAAGTTAAAAGAATAACAGCGGAAGAAAGAGAATTAGATTTAAAAACAAGTCAAATACCTTATGAGGAAAGAGATCATGCTCTTTATATTGCTTATGGTCCTTATAAAAATCCAAGATACGCAGTAAGCGTTATTGTGGAGCATGGAGGGGCAGGAAGTGTTGCTGCAGCTCCCATAGCAAAAAAATTATTTAAATTAGTTATTGATAGACACGAATTAAGAGAAAAAACTAGATTAGAAAAATTTACTACTACCTAATATGTTAAGAACACGTTTATATTCAGATCAGTTAACTTTTTTTCAAAAAGTAAGAAGTTTTGATATTTTGCTAATTTTATCGACCCTAGCTCTTGGAGCAATAGGTGTTGTTGCCATGTATTCTTCAGACGGTGGAGAAGTTTCATATTATACAAAGAGTCATTTTATTAGATTTTCAGTTTTCTTTTCAATGATGTTGGTTCTTTCATTTATAAAACTTAGGTTCTGGCATTATGTTGGTTATATATTTTATGTAATTGTTATTTTATTATTAATTTATGCATACCTATATGGGATAACCGTATCAGGATCACAAAGATGGATTAATTTATATTTTATTAATTTACAACCATCCGAACTAATGAAAGTTGCAATTATTATTTGTTTTGCAAAATATTATCATCGTATTCAAATAAACAGCGTTAACAATTTTAGAAATTTATTAATTCCGATAGTTATTCTTTTACTACCAATAATGTTAGTTCTTAGCCAACCCGACTTAGGAACTTCAATATTAATTGCATTAAGTGGGCTAGTTGTTATTTGGTTGTCTGGAGTTAATATTAAATATTTTGTTTATTCAACTTTAGCATTAATAGTTTCTGCTCCTTTTGTTATTTCTTTTTTAAAACCTTATCAAAAACTAAGAATATTAACTTTTTTTAATCCAGAGAGAGATCCATTAGGAGCTGGATACCAGATCATCCAATCTAAAATAGCAGTTGGTTCTGGAGGATTAGCTGGCAAAGGTTTTTTAAAAGGAACACAAAGTTATTTAGAATTTCTTCCCGAAAAGCATACAGATTTTATTTTTACATTATTTTCAGAAGAATTTGGTTTTTTAGGTTCAGTAGGATTATTGTTAATATATTCACTTATGATCTATAGAATAATTTCTATAGGCACATTAAATAGAAGTTTTTTTGGAAAATTATATTGTTATGGCTTTGGTTCAGCAATTTTTATTTATGTGGTAGTAAACATGAGTATGGTTTTAGGTTTATTACCAATTGTGGGTTCTCCTTTGCCAATTATGTCCTATGGTGGATCTTCAATGCTGGCTACAATGATAGGTTTAAGTATTGTTATGAGTTCAAAAATTTATAATCGCCAAGTAATCAATTAGTTTTTTTTACAAAAAAATTAGCAATACCTCAAAAAACCTTTAACTTATTAACTATTTTGGGCTAAATCTTGAGTTTAATCTTTTTAAATTAATGTTTATTATATAAAAAATCATATGTTTGAAAAATTAGAAGAATTAGCAAAAAATAATAAGAAAATTTCGGATTTTCATATCAGAAGTGGCTCACCTTTAGCCTATAGACAAACTGGTGAAATATATAAAGTCAAAGAAGTAGTAGTTAAATCTCAGGATATTATGGATCTTATTTCAACAAATTGTAACGAAGTAGAAGCAAAAAGATTTCAAGAAACTCACGAATTAGATTCTTCGGTAACATTAAGTGGTTTAAGATTTAGAGCAAATTTTTATAAAACTATTACTGGTCCAGCTGCTGTTCTTAGAAGAGTAGAAACTGTAATGCCAGAAATGGCACAATTTGATTTGCCCCAAGTGCTTTATGATATTATTGATATGCATAAAGGATTAGTTTTAGTTACAGGGCCAACTGGTTCTGGAAAATCAACAACGCTTGCAGCAATAGTTAATGAAATAAATAAAACAAGAACATCAAACATAATTACAGTTGAAGATCCGGTTGAATTTATACACAAAGATATAAAGAGTATTGTTTCTCATAGGGAAGTTGGAAAACAAACAAAAACTTTTGCAAGTGCATTGAAAGCAGCGCTAAGAGAAGATCCTGACGTTATATTGGTAGGAGAGATGAGAGATTTGGAAACGGTTGGACTTGCACTAACCGCAGCTGAGACAGGACACCTTGTTTTTGGAACATTGCACACAAGTGGAGCTCCAAGCACAATAAATAGAATTATAGACGTATTTCCTCCTGAGCAACAAGCACAAATACGAGCACAAATTTCAACTTCTTTAAAAATGGTGGTAACTCAAAGATTATTAAAAACAAAAGATGGCCAAGGTCGTGTCGGTGCTTTTGAAGTAATGAAATGTACAGCTCCTGTTCAAAACTTAATTAGAGAAGCGAAAATACACCAAATTCCAAGCATCATGCAGACAGCAGTTAAAGAAGGAATGATAACTATGCAAAAATCATTAGAAGAACTTGTTAAAGCAGGAAAAATTGATGCTGGTGCTGGAAAAGAACACTAAAGGTTTTAACCTTTTAGAATTAATAGTAGTCATATCTATAATAGGAATACTTTCTGTAGCAGCATTTCCTAACTTTTCAGCATGGCAAAAAGAGAGAAGAGTAAGAGATGCAGCAGTTCAAATAAAAGAAACATTAACCTCAATTAATGCACAAGTAAAAAGAGGTTTATATGCTTATGTCCAAGTATACTTTGAGCAAACCCCTGATGGTTTAGAAGTAATATCTAAAGGAATGAAGATTGATAGTTTTACTTCATTAATTAATAATGAATCAGGAGATAACAATTGGTACGATGCCGATTTTGAAAAATGCAACATAACAAATGCAACATTGAAACCGGATGCAGCAGGTTTTTGGGATGACTGGGGTGGAACAAGCAATAATAATGAAGTCAGAAGGGTATTGTTAGATGTTGGCAGCACCATAGCTGAAGGAGCAGTATGTTTTTCAAAAAGTGGCAAACATTATTATGGTGAAGGAGATTTAGATGGCCCTGCTGAAGTAATTCTTGTTTGTGCAAGCGAAAATTGTGCAGTAGATGATGCTGGCTTTCCTGGCCAAGACCTTAATACAAATGATAAAGACGATTATACTGAAAAAAGAAATTTTGCTTATAGAGTTTTATGGACAAGATTTGGAGATATTTCATTACAACAATGGAATCCGAAATTAGAGAGATTTATAGACAAATAGAATGAAAAAAAAATTTATTAAAAATATACTTGGTATAACAATTTTAGAAGGACTTGTAGCCACTGCAATCGTTGGCATCGGTTTTGTTGCTGTTCTTCAAATGGTTACCTATTCAGCAACTTCTATTTATACCTCTGGAGAAAGAACCAAAGCAAATTATATTGTTGCTATGCTAGCCGAAGATATTATTGGATACAAAGATACTCATTTTGGCGTTAGTGCCGCGCCTGTAGAAGGTGCAAAAGAAACCGTAAAAGATGATGATGGAAATGACATAGAAGTTGATGTAACGATTGATCCCACCAATAATCCAAAATTTTCAGAAAAATTAAGAGAAAACGGTTATAATTCAAGAGGAGATGGAGACAGAGGATGTACGCAATCAAAAAAAATTGTTAGCGATATTAAAAATGTTTACCAAGATCAAAAATATAATGCATATGAAAATAAAGAAAACAAATGGAAAGAAATAATTGGAGGCAATAGATATTTAGCATGCAAAGGACTATTAGATCTTAAAAAGGTCAAAATTTATAATATAAATTCTTCTGCTAGCAGTACTTACAAATATCCCGCTGATCATTTTAACTTAGAACATTCTTTTGAGAATGCCTCAGCGGCTATTGCCAAAGACCCTCCTGATGGTGAGGCATGGGATTACTTTTTTTACGATGAAGCAATGTATATTGGAAGAATTCAAATAAATTTAAACAATGGAACGAAAAGAAAGTTTTTATACTTTCAATCAGACTACACAATAAAAAAATAATGAATAAAAATAAATTTAAAAACATTGTGGGATTCTCTCTTATAGAGATGTTAATTAGTTTAATAATCTCCACAGTTATGATGGCTGCCATGTACACAACTTACAACATTGTGAATAAAACGTATTCACAAGTAGCTGATCGAGCTAAAATAAGTAGCGCAGGTAGAGATATTGTTGAAATGCTTATGAGAGATATAAGAATGGCAGGATTTAAATATTATCGAGGCACAAATACAGAGGGAGTTCCTACAAGTGATTATTTAACTTTTAACACTGGAAAAATATATAATGCAGCTTCAGATTCGTATGAAAGAATTTCACTGAATGATAGTCATGATCCATTAATAATTATAAAAGATCATTTAGGGCTTGGCGAAACTCGTATGACAAAACATAATGAGGGTGATCCTGATGCTACTCCGCCAGAGCCGGGTGACTTGTGTTGTGATAAAATAATTATTGTTTATGGTGACTATAATCAACTTCATACAGCAGAACCTATTGTTCAACCCTACAAAAGATACAGAATTACTTATTTTGCAGAACCTATTTCTGTTACATCATCAGGAATAGAAGATAAACGATATGCTGTATTTAAAAAGCATGAATGTTGGATACAAAGAATGGATGATGTTGGCGGAGCATGGTCAACTACAGCATCAGCTTCTTGTCCCGGACATTTTGACAGAGAAAAAATAAGAGATCATGTTGTTGATATGGAATTTATTCCTTTCAATCAAGACGGTAGAATAATAACTCCAGCGCCAAGACCGGATAATGACTCAGCTATAGATTTGTACAATATTAGGTCAGTAGATATCAGGCTAACTTTTAGATCTCATAAAGATTATTTTAATAAAGCTGACCCAGATAGATTAGTAATAGGATTAAATAGAAGCCAAGTATTTCCAAGTGATAAATATCTAAGAGATTCAGTTGTTGTAACTGTACACACTAGAAATATAGGTGGTGGAATATAATTTATGAAAAATAAAAATGAAAATGGTTTCGCTCTAATTTTAGCAATAGTACTTCTTCTTGCCATGTCACTAATGGGAGGATCTTTAATAGTTATTTCTGCTGGAGATCATAGAAGCAATACTTCTAGTGACCATTATCAGCAAGCATTTTATGTTGCTGAAACAGCATTGCTTCAAGGAGAGAAAAACTTAAAAAATTCAATGATGGGTCACTGGAAAATAAGTGGTAGTGATCTAGTTAGAGATATTGAAAATGCTAAATCACCACTAAATGATATAGAAGTTGGCGGAGCTAACAATACGTTAAAAGCTGATCATAACACAGCATGCGTTAAAAGTTTTAGAAATATAACAAGAACAGATTTTAAAGTTGCACAACATGTAACAGATCAAAGTTTTTATAAATTAATTGCGCCAATAATAGTGGCTGATGAAGTTATTGATGGCCTAGAAACAGATCCAGCAGGAAAAAAATTTCAATCTGAAGAAAATTACATAAAAAGATTTTATTATGAATATTTTTCAGTTTTTTTAGGAAGCATGGAGTTTAAGGGAACTGGTTCAAGTATATCCAAAACTTCAACCACTAAGCAATTGTCAGGGGTTGCCTATAAAATATATGGGTGTGGAATTATGAGAGCTTCAGAAGCTCTAGATTCAAAGATTCAAATATTAATACCGCTAGAATCAGTGGTTATCTTTAATTAATATGCCTATAATAGTTTTTTCATCAATAATGTTTCTTTTCAAAATGGATTTAATTTTTATAATTGGTAAAAATGAAAAAAAATATTAAAATTTTCTTTACATTTATATTTGTATTATTTTTTACAAATAAAGTAATCGCTTGTGAATTATTTAATATTGAACCTGGATCAGATTTATCTAGTTTATATAAAATTATAGGCGAAGTTGAGATTGATTTTGAAGGTTATGAAGAGGAATCAATTTTTAGTGTTGTCCTAGATAATAATGCTTACTGTCAAAATCCTGAATTAAAATATAGTACTTCGCATGTATATATTTATAATAAATTAATAACAGGGATAGAAATTAAAATATCAGAAATTAGTAAAATGGACCCGTCATTACCGGATAATCCTCTTTATAATTTTTTAAATGGAAAGTATGCAAAAATTGACAAAGAAGTGGAAGCAGAGGACTGGACAGGAGTTAAGCAAGTTCCTTCCGGAGCTAATTTTATTTTATATGCTAAATTAAAAGATGGTGATTATATATTAGAGTCAGCTCTTTTTACCAATGAAGAATATATTTATCAAACTGAGGGAGAAGAAATAATAGAGTTACAATACTAAAATGAAAAAATATTTTAAAAAAATTATATTCATTTTGATTTTAATTTGTTTTAATCAAAACATATATGCAAAACCACTACCACCCGGGTCTGGCGAAGGTGACGTACCTGCTCAAATATTAATTTTGCTAGATAGTTCTGCAAGTATGAGCAGAAGAATTAGCGGAACAAGAGTAAACGAGATCGTGGGAATATCTATGGATTCTGATGGTCGATATTATGCAACTCAACATTCGGGAAGAAGAGGGGTATTAAGATTTAGTACAGATGGCGAAATAGACAGAACATATAATGGAAATAGAGGAATATGGGCTGGTAATGCAAATGATAATTGTACCATGTGGCATGATAGTGCTGATGGTCAATTTAAGTCTGATTTGAAGTCTGTTAATACCTTAGTTTCTAATCCATACCAAGCTCAACATGCACAATTTGCTACAGACAATGCAGGTAGCACAATGGAAGATGTTATGTTTGTTATGGGAAATAATAAAGTAATAGGGGTAGGTAACGATGGATCATGTAAATATTATATACAAAATAACATGAGGTTGATTAGAAATATTGACGTTAAAGACTACAATAACAAAAGTTATTTAATGTTTCATGGATTTAACGCTTCGTGGCAATGTGAAATGAAAATTTATAATTTGACTGATAAAAATGTTACTTCCGTTATTATGGGAGGATATCCTTCACAGCGTTATGTGTGCTATAGTTGGAGGTCAGCACTTAACAGCGACATGACTAGATTTTATACAGCTTATGGTGGCAGTATATACTGGTTAAATCTGGAACCGGCAGGCACTCATAATTACCAAATGACTGCTGCGGATCGTGACAATACAAACCACGCTTTCCAGGGATATTGTGCTCGACAAAATACAAATGGCCAATTATTTCAAGCAGATAATATAGATGTTTCTCCAAATAAATCAGGAGATGGCGATGATATAATATTTACAGTATCAAGACGTGGCGATAGGGTGCAAAAATTTGAAATAGACCAAGCTTCTGGCGAAGGATGTACTTTTATAACTGATGCTGGCAGATGGAGTAATGCTTCAAACAAAGGATCAACAGCAGGTACTGTAGAAGCAGCTAATATTGTTACAAAAAACCCAAGAGGTCTTTTTGTAACTTCAGATAGAGTTTTAACTGGAGGTCAAAGCGGAAAATTAAATGTAATAGATGCCGATCTTTTAGATGGTACCAATGATGATACGGCTTGGTTAATGGAAATGGGCTCAGACCCTAGGAATAGATGGCAAGGAGCAAAACTTGCTATTAAAACATTAATGAATGATCAATCTTTAACTTCAGGTGCTCATTTTGGATTTGGTCACTGGAATGCTGGACATGGAGCAGAAAATGGATTTTACAAAAACACATGGCCTTATGGTGGAAAATATTGCCATAGAAGACTAGGTTGCAAGTATTATGGTGGTTGGGAGAAAGAAACAGCCGCAGATGGAACTGTTTTAGAACATCCTAATGGACAATCAAAAATATGTCATTCTGATGGTTGTGTGATGGTCGGTATAGGGCCCAATGGTTATGAAGATATTTTAAATAAAATAGATAGCATAGGTTTAAGATGGGGTACTGACGGAGAAGCAGTTGGCCAGATGGCAGAAGGATATTTTACAGATACAACGATAGGAGATCCAGATAACCCCACAGTAAGAGATGATAAATCCCCTTGTCAGCTAAACTATGTAATTGTTATAGGAGATGGTAATTGGACTAATCATAACGCATTCAAAACACACGTTACAAATTTAAGAAAATTATCGAATGGCGGAGTTAAAACTCTGGTAGTTGCTTATGGTGATGGAATTAACGCAAGAGGTATGGCAAATTTTGATGCAATGGCAATAGCTGGAAGTTGCAATGCGGCAGGCGATGCAGATTGTGAAAGTACAATAGTAGCTAGAACGCCAGCTAAATTAAAATCAGAACTAGAATCAAAAATCAGACAAATTCTTGCAGAAAAATTATCTTTTACAGCACCCTCAATTACCGCAACTGTTGAAAAAGGTGGATCGCTTTATCAAGCACAATTCGAATATGCCCAATTTGGTGAATGGGAAGGTACTATTTTAAGAAAAACTCTTACAAAAGATAAGGTAGTAATACATACAGTTCCAACATTTGAAAAACCAAATGATAGTTACACAGATGAAGATGGAAATCCTAACTGGAACGCAGGATTCAATCTAGTTCAAAAAGCAAAAGATGATGGTAGAAGAATTTGGACTGTAGGTGAAGAATTAGACAATGAAAGTTATATTGGTGTACAAGAGAATTCTTGGAATAATTGGAACGAAGATAATAGTGATGCAATTCAAACTGAATTAGAACGTTTAGGTAATGAGGTAGTAGACTATCATTCAGACACATCACCATGCGGTGACCAAGATGACGTAAAAGGATTAATTAATTTCATGAGAGGAGATGATTATTTTAATTACAAAGGTGTATGTGGAACAATTGATGAAACCAGAAATAGGGTGATGGGAGATGTATATCATTCTCAATTAATTGAAATTGGTGCACCGGAAGCAAGCACAAGTTATACTAATACAAATCAGGAGGCGTATTGGAGACATATTAATGGTTATAGCAGCCAATTTGTACAACAACATAAGGATAGAAAAAGAATTTTATATGCAGGATCTAATAGTGGAATGCTACACGCATTCGATGCACTGACAGGTGAAGAGGAATGGGCTTTCATTCCTCCATTTATGTCTGGAATACTTCCAACAATTATGAATTCAAATTTATTAGGCAAAGTTGATAGTAGTAGAGCCGCAAAAGGCGGAACTAATGCAATTTATGGAGTTGATGGATCTCCCATTGTTCATGATGTGTTTATGAAAGGCTTGGATGATACGGGAGAATGGGAAAATGTACCAAGGTGGCATAGTATTTTAATGATACCTTTTGGAAGAGGTGGCGCAGGTTTTTCTGTGTTAGATGTAACAGAACCCGTAATTGAAAATGATAAAGGACCAATGCATATGTTCACGATTTTTAATGACAACGTGAATAGCAAAGTGTTAATTGCTAATAATCGTGGCGAAATAACAGAGCATGAGTATTCCACACCATCTTCTGGAATGGGCGACTCATTAGAAGCACAAATGGCAAAAAGGAATTACCAAACAGCCGAAGATACAGATGGAGGATTTGATAGCGATACTACGGACGCAAGAGATGATATATCTGCATGTCAAAGTAATACAAGCGCAGGAGTGACTGGAAATAAATTTCATACAGGGGGAACAGCTTCTTGTTATAAAGGCCGTACATTTACATTTGATATGGTAGCACCCACAAACGACGATGGATCAATAAATAAAGATACTCTCACAGTTTTTGAACTAGTTGGTTCAACTATGAAAAAAACTGATTATCAATCAGCAAAAATGGAAAATGGTAGATTAATTTTAACGTTTGCTGCAGACAAAACATTTAATTTTAGTGGTAGTGCATTAAATGAAGTCCCAAGTGATAATTTTACTGTAAAAATTTCTTGCCATGCAGAAACTGGAGTTCCATACCAATGGGATTATAGTCAACTGGGAGAAACCTGGTCTACTCCTAGAATAGCGAGAATACCTTCTGCAGAACCTTCAAGAAGAAATGATTTATATTATGACAGATATGTTGCGATTATGGGAGGTGGAAAAGGTGCTGCAAATTCATGTGCTGGCTCAGCAGTATATTTAGTTGATTTAGAAAAAAAAGGAGAAATATTTGGAGCCGTAAAGGAGGGGGATGGAAACGATCCAGTTGCGCTAAACGGTGGGCCAATTAGAATTGTTGATACCGATCCTGATGGAGTAACACTAGAAGATGGGAGTAAAGAAAAAACAAATAATGGAAGCGATATTGGAAATTCATTACCAAATAGCCCTGTAGTTATTACTCCCGACACAGCACCAGGAATTCCATGGAGAGGAGCAATGGTTTATATTAATGATTTCGAAGGAAAAATTACTAAAATTAATTTAACTAATTCAAATGAACATGGAGCAGAATATTTTAGCCAAACAACTTTAGCTAGACTTAATGCAAACAAAGAGAACCAAAGGTATAGTTACTTTGCTATGGATGCTGGAATAGGCCAAACAGATGGTGAACTATGGTTGTTTGGTGGGACAGGCGATTTTGCAAATCTTGGGTTAGTAACTACCGGTATGGACAATAT
>CEVZ01010341.1_pt1 | contig 14696 bp, 14 predicted proteins | sample 361371 | NCBI WGS metagenome assembly CEVZ01 (sample SAMEA2620217, study PRJEB7988) | marine metagenome | isolation source: saline water (ENVO:00002010), including
CGTTCGACATAGGTGTGCACATCTTCATCGGTTGGCAATACTTCAAAAGACCCGCTACGAATTTCTTCCTCGACCTGATCGAGGGCGAATAGGACTTCAGAGAGTTCTTCTTCTGAGTAGACGCCAATACTTTGTAGCATTTTCGCATGAGCCCGAGATCCTTCAATATCTTGACTGAACAGTCGGATGTCATACGAAATACTATTGTTGAGCTGTTGTAATTCATCAGCTGACTGTTCTAGGAAACGTCCGTGCCAGAGTGATTTATTTTCGTTCTTGTCAGGGTTTTGGTTCATTTTCTGTTTTCCTTCTCTGAACTATCAATTTCCGATTCGCTTTGATGCCAATGTTCTCAACCTGAGGGCATTTAATTTTATAAAACCACCTGCGTCAGCTTGATCGTAAACGCCTTCGTCATCTTCAAAAGTCGCAATTTTTTCATCGAAAAGTGACTCGTCGCTTCGTCGGCCTACAACTTCCACGTTTCCTTTGAAGAGCTTTAATCTAACGTCCCCGTTAACAAAGAGTTGACTATGGTCTATTGCGGCTTGAAGCATTTCACGCTCTGGGCTCCACCAGTAACCGTTATAAATGAGACTCGCATACCTTGGCATTAATTCATCCTTCAGATGGGCAACTTCTCTGTCTAACGTCAAGCTCTCTATCGCTCGGTGTGCTTTAAGCATGATTGTCCCGCCTGGAGTTTCATAAGCACCGCGCGATTTCATCCCTACAAAGCGGTTTTCGACTATATCTAACCTTCCAATACCATTCGATCCTCCGAGTTCATTGAGAGTAGAAAGGACTTGGGCGGGTGTCATTGACTTCCCGTCAATAGCAACAATGTCACCACCTTTATAGGCGATTTCTACGAATGTGGCTTCATTCGGCGCTGCTTCTGGGCTTACCGACCACCGCCACATCTCCTCTGGTGGCTGAACCCATGGGTCTTCTAGAGGCCCTCCCTCATATGAAATATGGAGGAGGTTTGCATCCATCGAAAAAGGTGATTCTTTCCCTCTTTTCATTTCGATGGGTATGCCGTGCGTTTCGGCATAGGCCATAAGTGACTCGCGAGACCCGAGGTCCCATTCTCTCCATGGTGCGACGATTTTTATTGATGGATCCAAAGCATAGGCGCCTAGTTCGAATCGCACCTGATCGTTGCCCTTTCCAGTAGCTCCATGACTTATTGCATCTGCGTTGGTTTCTCTCGCTATTTCAACGAGTCGCTTTGCTATAAGGGGTCGGGCTATTGAAGTTCCAAGGAGGTATTCGCCCTCGTAGATTGCATTCGCCCTGAACATGGGGAATACGTAGTCTCGAGCGAAGTCTTCACACAAATCTTCGATATAGATTTCTTCCTCAGGAACTCCCATTTGGAGTGCTTTTGTTCTCGCAGGTTCAACTTCCTCACCTTGCCCTATATCTGCTGTAAAGGTGACGACTTCGCAATCGTAGGTGTCCTGAAGCCATTTCAGAATTATTGAAGTGTCGAGACCACCTGAGTAAGCCAATACAACTTTATTAATGCCTGATTCTAGTTCCATGTTCTTATTCCAATCCTGCTGTTTTTCTGAGCGAATCCGCCACAGCGCTTCCGCTACTTCCTTCATTCGTGATGATCATTATGGTGTCATCACCTGCGACTGTTCCCAGTATTGTGTCTACACCAGCCCTATCAATAGCCGAAGCTACAACATGAGCTGATCCTGGTGGTGTTCGCATTATTACGATGTTCCCGGATGAACTGACTTCGACGACCCATTCGCCTAGTACTCTCTTCAAATGATCCTCTGGAAGGTGCTGTTCTGATGGAAGTTCGGGGATTGCGTAAATGATCTTTCCTCCACTGCCCCGAACTGTGACAGAGCCCAGTTCATCCAAATCCTTTGATACGGTCTTTTGGGTCGTTTCGATTCCTTCTGATCCGAGCAGCTCTACTAGTTGGGTTTGTGACCGAACAGATTGTTCAGCGAGTAGCTGCACGATGACTTGTTGGCGTTGTCTTTTAGTAGTCACTTTTGATTCCCTTCTTGAAATAGATGCAATAGAAATCCCCTAGCAGCGTGCATTCGGTTTTCTGCCTGTTCCCATATTCTGCTTCTGGAGCTATCAAGAACTGACCGTGACACTTCCTCACCTGGATGGGCAGGCAGACAGTGCATGAAAATACTGTCTTCGTTTGTTAACTCAAACAATTTATCTTCAACCGTGTACCCTTCGAAGTCCGCCAACCTTTTTACCCTTTCCTTTTCTTGCCCCATCGATGCCCAAACGTCGGTGTATACAACGTTTGCTTCTGCCACAGCTTCTGAAGGGCTGTGTGTAGTGAAAAGTAGCGTCCCGATCCCTCGAATTGCTTCTTCGTCGGATTTTGAGAAACCGTAACCATCAGGATGAGCGATACGGAATTCAATACCCATCAGACCACAGGCCATTGCAAGCGATCGCGCTACATTATTCGCATCACCTACATATGCGACAGCGCAGCCCTCAAAAGTGCCAAATTCTTCCCAGATTGTTAATAAATCAGCAAGAGCCTGAAGAGGGTGTGATGTGTCTGAAAGCATATTCACGACTGGTACGGTCGATGCCCCCGCAAGCTTTTCAACGGTCGAATGAGCGAAAACTCGTGCTCCAATTAACGCGTGGTAGCCGGATAGTGTCCTAGCTACATCTTCTGCACTTTCACGCTCCCCGATGCCAACTTCATCGGGACGGATAGTAATTGGGTGGCCCCCTAGTTGGATAATTGCCATTTCCATGGAGTTCCGTGTCCGGTTTGATGGCTTCTCAAATAGAAGCGCGGCTCCTTTATTCTGAAGTACTTGATCGGGGTCCTCTACTTTTGACAGTTCAATTATTTTAGTTATTGCAGCAGAGGATAGATCATCGATCTCAAGAAGGTGGTTGGGCATGGAGAACTCCTTTCAGGATGCTCATGGCTTCATCTACGTGATCGTGTGAAGTTGATAGTGGCGGAGTAAGGCGAATAGCAGTAGGGGTAATGGGATTAACTAAGAGGCCATTCTGGGTAGCTTTCGCAGCAATATCTGCACTGATCTCCCCGTCCAACTCAGCTGCGAGCATCCCTCCCATCCCTCTTACGGAAAGGACTCTCGGGAGGTTTCCAAGTGCATCAGAGAGAACATCACCCAAGGTTGCTGCCTTCTGGGGGTAATTATCTCTTTCCATGATCTCAAGGACTTTTCTTGCGGCCGCGGTTCCGAGCGGGTTTCCGCCGTATGTACTTCCATGGTCACCAGCTTGGAATGCAGAAGCAATCTCAGCTCTTGCCCATACTGCTGCAATTGGGAAACCGTTACCAAGAGCTTTAGCGATACAGACAACGTCTGGTTCAACGCCGAAATGTTGAAAAGCAAACCATTTCCCTGTTCGACACAGGCCGCTTTGAACCTCATCAACCATGAAGAGGACTTTATTTTCTGAAGAGAGTTCTTGGACTCGTGACATGAACGCTTTATTACTTGGCCATACTCCACCTTCTCCTTGAACAGGCTCGACATGAATAGCAGCGGTTGAAGAGGATAATAGTTCCTCCAGCGAATCTGACTCATCTCTTTTGAAATGATGGAAGCCTGATGGCATGGGCTCAAAAGGTTCATGCTTGTGCGGCTGACCGCATGCTGCAAGAGCTGCGAGTGTTCTCCCATGGAAGGAACCCATTGCTGTGAGAATCTCGTATTGTCCGCTTCCTGTATATTTTCTCGCTAGTTTAAATGCAAGTTCATTTGCTTCTGCCCCTGAGTTACAAAAGAAAACCTGGCCGGAAGGAGAACCAGAATCTGACACATAGGAACTTCCTGACCCTGTGATATGCCTATCGAGTTGGAGAGCAACGTGATGGGCGTGTTCGGTTGCCCAGTAGTTGGATACTTGAGTTAACGTCATTGCCTGCTCGGAGATGGCCTCAGCAACTTCTGGGTTTGCATGACCGAGTGATTGAACAGCCAGACCACCAACAAAATCTAGATACCTTTTACCTTGTGAGTCCCATAATTCAGTCCCCTGCCCACGCACGAACATGACTGAAGGCGCCCCATATGTCGGCATTATTGGGCATCTCGCCTGTTCGGCGTCAGCCCCCATATTGATTGCGTGGTTAGACATCCTCTCCCCCTTTTTTAATCATGGTTCCGATTCCACTATCTGTGAACAGCTCTAAGAGGAGTACATGCGAGACGCGCCCATCAAGCAGATGAGCGGCTTTTGCGCCTTTTTCTAGAGCGTGGATACATGATTCGACTTTGGGAATCATCCCATCAGAGATGACTCCATTCTCAAACATTGTGTGGAGTTCCTTGTGTTGAACCGAAGAAATAATTGAGGTTGGGTCATCTTTGTCAATTAGTAATCCGGGGACATCAGATAGATATATTGCTTTTTCTGCAAGAAGTGCACCTGCGAGAGCCCCAGCAGCGGTATCTGCGTTGATATTGTATGCCTGGCCACCAGTATCCTGCCCAATGGTGGAAACTACCGGTACTTCCCCTTGCTGATGAAGGCGTGAAATAATATCAGGGTTTACGTTGGAGACTTCTCCAACAAATCCGAAACGCTTACCTTTGGGTATGACTGTGAGAAGGCCTTCTGTCTCTCCTGTTAGTGCTGTAGCTGATCCGCCATAAGCAGTTATTGTCTCAACTATTTTTTTCCCAACTTGATGAACAAGAACCTCTCGAACAGCAGTGAGCGTTTCAGCATCAGTGACACGAAGACCATCAATGAACGTGCTTTCTTTCCCAATTTCTTTCAGGTGCTGTCCAATCTGAGGTCCCCCGCCATGGACAACGACTGGCTGTATTCCGACCGACGCTAGGAGCACAATATCTTGGGCGAATTTTGAGAATAGTTCTTCATCGACGAGAGCGCTGCCCCCCATCTTTACAAGAATCACTTTTCCAGAAAATTGTTGTATGTACGGAATGGCTTCCACGAGCGCTTTTGCTCGAAGCTCTGGGCTAAATCCGATAGGCAAATCTGAAGACACTTCTTGAATTCTCGTCATGAGCGGTACCCAGCATTTATGTCGATATAGCCGTGGGTTAGATCACATGTCCAGACGGTGGAACTGCCATTGCCTACTCCAACGTCTACCTTGATAGAGATATCTTTACCCTCAAGATGTGAAGAAGCTCGGGACTCTTCATAGTTCACTGACTGCATGCCGTCTTCGGCTATAAGTTCATCACCGATCCAAATTTTTAACCTATCCCGTTCCGCTAATTCCCCAGCCTTGCCGACAGCCATAACGATCCTTCCCCAATTAGCGTCTTCGGCTGCGATTGCAGTTTTAACGAGCGGTGAATTCCCCACAGACTTTCCGATTTTTGTTGCGGCAGCATCATCTTCAGCTCCTGTCACAGTTATTTCGATAAATTTCGTAGCCCCCTCACCGTCTCTAACTATTTGATGGGCTAGCCCAAGCATGACGTCATCAAGAGCGTTCTGAAAGTCAAGCTGATGATCTTCGATAGCGTTACCAGACTCACCTGTAGCAAAAGCCAGGACCGTATCGCTTGTTGACGTGTCTGAATCAACAGTTATAGAGTTGAAACTTTTGTTAACTGACTGCTCAGTTAACAATTGCAAATCTCCATGGCTTATCTCCATATCTGTAAAAATAAACGCAAGCATTGTTGCCATATTCGGAGCGATCATCCCACTTCCTTTGGCTATCCCGGCGATGTAGGACCCTGAATCTCCAACTTTGGAGTAGGAACCTTTAGGAAAGGTATCTGTAGTACGAATTGCATTAGCTGCGGCTTGCCACATACTGGAATCGGGGGCCTCCAGTCCATCAACCAGAGTTCTCAGATGTTCCGTTATAACGTTTGGGTGGAAAGGTTCTCCGATTACTCCAGTAGATGCCAAAAAGACCTCTTTGGCAGTTACAGAGAGTAGATCGGAAACAGCGTTTGCACAGCTGTCGACTACATCGAAGCCAGCAGTACCAGTAAAGGCATTCGCATTGCCGGCGTTACATAGCAAAGCTCGGGCCGATCCTAGATGAATCCACTCTTTACACCATTCGACCGGAGCAGACGGGCAAAGAGACTGAGTGAAGACACCCGCAACAGTAGTTTTTGGTGAGAGGGTCGCGAGAAATAAATCGTCCCGTCCGCTGTACCGCATGCCAGATGAGGCTACGGCGAATTGCACTCCCCCAATAGGAGGGATATCAGGGAACGATGATGGAGCTAGAGGCGAAGTAGGCATATCAGTCCTAGGGATACAGGCCAAGGGATGGAATCCCTAAAGTTTCAGGTAGGCCAAGGGCAAGATTTGCATTCTGGATTGCCATTCCCGATGCCCCTTTTACGAGATTATCAAGTGCCGAAATCGAAACAAGCATTCCTGTCCTTTCATCGACTCTGGCAGTCAGGTGTACAGTATTCGCGCCCAGGGTTGATTTGGTAGAAGGAGGCCTTTCATCCACGACGAAGAAAGGCTCCTTTTCGTAGAACCGACTAAGTTGGTTTAGGGCTTCTTCTGTAGTGATTCCAGTTCTTGTCCGGCCGTAGCAAGTCGCTATTATTCCTCGATCAATTGGTGCGAGGTGAGGTGTGAAGAGAACTGAATTCGCTTCCCCTGCGAAAGTGGTTAGTGCTTGTTCAATTTCAGGTGTATGTCGATGTGTTATCAAACCATACGGGGTGATATTGCCACTAACCGTACAGAACGTCGTATGCTCTTTCGGTGGCCTACCAGCGCCACTTACACCTGTTATGAGATCGACAATTATTGCATCGTTGTGAATCATGTTCGACTGAACGAATGGGGCTAGAGCAAAAATAGCGGCCGCTGCATTACATCCGGTTGCCGCTATGAGGGGGGCACCTTCGATTTCATTTCTAAATAGCTCAGGTAGTCCGTAGACAAATTCATCAAGTAATTCTGGGCAGGTATGTTCTGATCCATACCACTGTTGGTAAAGAGAAGGGTCCTTGAGCCGAAAGTCTGAACCCAAATCCACAATGTGGCCTACTGTGCCGTATATATCTGGGATGACGGTTTGGCTTACTCCGTGAGGCAGTGCACAGAAGACGAGGTCAAGGCCATCAACAATTTCGGGAGAAAACGAGTCGAAGTTTGCCTGCGGGTATGAGGTGGTAAGGCTTGGGTACAGGTCTCGTATAGCAGTACCTGCTTGGGTTTCACCAGTTGCGATTTTGAGGTTTAGTTCAGGGTGTTCGGCAACGAGTCGAAGTAACTCGGCGCCGGTATATCCCGAAGCTCCTATGATGCCTACATTTTTCATGTTCTCACTATACCAAAAATAGTATATTTATACTCATATATGTATAAATATACTACAGTCGGAGTCTCGCTTCGGTCTTCTTCTCAACCAATTGAATGCATTTCGAGCGCAGAGCCGCTACCTCATCATCAGTAAGGGTTCGATCATCCGCTTGAAATCGGAGCCTATATGCAAGGCTGCGGTGCCCTTCTTCAATGGCATCACCGGAATAGGCGTCGAATAGTTTCACCTGTTGCAAAAGATCGCTCCCCGCCTTACGTAGACAGCCCAATATCGATGCTGAACTAACCGATTCAGGGACATCGAAGGCAAGATCCACATCGCTTGAAGGGTATTTTGAAACACTTCTGTAGCTTTTCTTTCCAAGCGGGCCAGATAAGACCTTTCCGAGATTCAACTCAAGCCACGAAACCCTTCCATTGACCCCATAGGACATCAGAACTCGAGGGTCTACTTCGCCTATGACGCCACACGACTTTCCTGCTACTAAGATCTCAGCTGCTCGCCCAGGGTGCATTCCTGGCAATTCGTCAGAAGCGAGTTGGAGATTAGGAAGCGCTAGCTCATTTCCCAACACGTAGAGCAGGTCTACTATTTCAGAAACATGTACGTCTACAAGCGCCACAGAAAGATGTTCGCGCTCATCAGGGAGCACCCCATCAGATGAATCCAAAAAGACGTGACCGATCTCGAAAAACCGGAGGTCCTCTACCCTATGCGACTGATTAAATGCAATCACCTTTAGCTGCCCTGGCAAAAGTGAAGTGCGCAAAAGCGACTCTTCATGGACTAGGGGATTTGTGAGACTTATCGCTTCTTCAGCTAGTCCAGCTGAACGAAGATCTCCAGGGGCAAGGAAAGGCATGGGCATCGTCTCATCACATGCAGCCCCAACAAGTATTTCACGAACACGCCTTCGGTTTTTCTGATATTGGGTAAGAGTCCCAGGAGCAGTCCCCTTCGGAACTGAGCGCCGAATATTCTCATACCCGTACATCCTTGCTACTTCCTCTGAGATGTCGGTTTCGGTGACCGTATCCCATCTCCAAGTAGGTATTGTGACCGAAAGGTCACCCTTCTTAACCGAGACTTCAAATCCGATGGACTCCAAATGAGACTTCATATCTTTTGCTGATAAGTCAACTCCCAATAGTCCATTAATTTTGCTTGTCCTTACCTTGATCGATTCACGAGAAGGCAAGTCTCCGGTATCTTGTTCGATCCCAGAGGCAATCTGTGCTCCTCCATCGGTAAGAAGGTTCCCGATACGACCTAACGCACGCTCAATATTGTCCCCGTAATCTGCACCTCGACGAAAACGCATCGACGCTTCACTCATGAGGTTTAACCTCTTGACGGTTCTGGAGATAGAAGGAGGGTCCCACCATGCAACTTCGACTAGCACATCAGTAGTGCTTTCAGAAATCTCTGTCGATAGCCCCCCCATAACTCCAGCTATCCCTATTGCTTCCCCCCGAATATTGGCGATCACACCATCTTCTATGATCAGAGACCTCTCTTCGCCATCTAGGGTGGTAATAGTTTCCCCTTCACTTGCACGCCGAATAGCTAGATGGCCTTCAGGGACTTTCGCAAGGTCATAAGTATGGTTCGGTTGTCCAAGTTCAAGCATGACATAATTTGAAATATCCACAACGTTATTGATTGGCCTCATCCCAAGACTTATTAGCCTGTTTTGCATCCAACGTGGTGATTCACCGATTGACACCCCTAAAGCCGCCCGCACTGCAAATCTCCCACATAATGTCGGGTCAATAATTTCAACAGATGACAGGTCAGAAAGTTTCGTACTTCCTTCGACAAATTCATACTCAGGGTATCCAAAGGGAATCCCCAAAGATGCAGCGAGATCACGTGCAACACCAGATACGCTCATAGCATCAGGCCGATTAGCATTCACTTCAAGGTCCCATAAAATATCTCGTTGCATCCCCAACGCTTCCGTAATAGGGACACCAGGAGAGGTCGCATCAGAATTTTCCGGGAGAATCATTATCCCGTCATGATCGTCGCCCAAACCAAGCTCAGCCGGTGAACAACACATCCCATTCGACAGTTGACCACGGAGTTTCCTCTGTGAAATTTCTAACCCATCAGGAAGGACGCTCCCGATTGTCGCAACAGGAACATGGTCACCAACCTGCATATTGAACGCACCACAACAAATTTGAGTGGCATTGCCATCCCCTAGGTCAACATCGACCAACTGGATCCTTTCCGCATCTGGATGGGGACGAAGGTCTAATATACGGCCAACGACTACCCCGTCAAGGCCTTCTCCAAGCACCGACATTTCCTCCACGGCCAAACCCAGATGGCTCAATCGCTCCCCTAAAGAAATGGGGTCACCTTCAATCGCTGGAGCAAATTCCTTCAACCATGACAGTAGAACTTTCATAAAATCCCCTAAAACTGCCTTAGGAATCTGGCATCATTAACTACCAATTCACGAATATCATCAAGCTGAAACCTCATCGCAACCAGTCGATCAATTCCAAAACCAAAAGCAAATCCCTGCCATTCTTCGGGGTCGATTCCGCAATTCGAAAGCACATTAGGGTGAACCATTCCGCACCCGCCAAGTTCAAGCCAGCTTCCGTCAGGTCTGGAGATGTCAAATTCCGCTGATGGTTCAGTAAATGGAAAGTAGCTTGGCCGCAATCTCGACTTAACCTCGGACCCAAAAAAAGCTTGAACGAAAGAATCTATTGTTCCTGCTAGATCACCCATAGTGATTCCCTTATCAACGACAAGGCCTTCTATCTGATTAAAGGCTGGAAGATGCGTAGCATCGGCATTGTCCGTTCGAAATGTTCGACCTGGAGCAACTACATATATAGGCGGTTGTTGATTCTCCATTGTCCGGACCTGAACAGGTGACGTGTGAGATCGAAGCATAACCTCTTCAGGGGATCCCAAGTTAACGAAAATCGTATCGAAGTTTCCTCTTGCTGGGTGCCAATCTGGGATGTTAAGCGCCTCAAAGTTATACCAAGCAGTCTCAACCTCAGGCCCTTCTGCGACAGTAAAACCCATTCCGACAAAAACATCCTCTAGGTGATCGCGAGCTTGCGTAATAAGGTGCAAGTGCCCCCTCCGCAAGCTTTCAAGCCTCTCGGATAAGTCCAATCGTTCCGACTCGAACTGAAGATTCCATGTTTCTTCTTGAAGTGCCGCTTCACGTTGTTCGAAAACCTCTTCAATTAGGTTTCGCACTTCGTTTAGCTCTTTCCCGGCTGCAGCCCGCTGAACTTCCTCAAGTTTCCCTAATCCTTTTTTGGCCTCAGATAACAGGGATTTCTTTCCGAGGAATTCACTACGCGCTAAAGCTAGCTCATCAGCATTCTGAGATGATTCAGCAGCTCCCCGAGCTCCATCGATAAGTTTTTGGTATTCACTCATGATTTACCGTCTTTAAACGTCGCTAGTGTCATTGTCGCAGGTTGGTGATACATAATGCTGAGAATTAGAAGATAGGTTACCAATGACTAGAATAATCGGATCAACAAGCTGACTGAGTGATGTCAAACATCATTGAGGGTCCTTTGTCGATGCACTTCGAATGACACGATTGCAAGTGCAACCGCTGCATTAAGAGATTCCACTCCAGCTTCCATAGGAATTGAAATTTGTGCCTCGAGCTCACCAACAACAGACCTATCCAAGCCCCTGGCCTCATTTCCGACAAGCAGCGCTATCGGGTGATCAAAATTATATGTTGAGTATTCAATCTGCCCCTCGCCAGCCAAACCCAAGGGGGCGATCCCATTCTTTTCACAACTTCTAAGGAGGTCGGCTATATCCATAGATCGAATCACAGGAATTCTGAATATCCCCCCAGCTGAAGCTCGAACAACTTTAGGGTTATACACATCAACAGAACCGTGAGAGAAAATTACAGCGTCAGCGCCAGAAGCTGCTGCAGTGCGAATGATCGTCCCTGCATTCCCTGGGTCATTAATTTCAACTCCAATGACTAAAAAACTTGGGGAGGACTCCAAAATGTCATCCAACGAATACTTAACCATCGGTACAGTCGCGACAACTGACTGAGGATTCTGAGTAGACGCCACTGATCTCATAACCTTCTCCTCCATGTCCCAGACCGTCGAGCCCTCAGATAGGAGTGCGCTGACTTCAGAAGCCATGTCGCTGTCGTTCTCCGCAACGAAAATATCAATAGGGATATTCCCCGTCAGCGCAGCCTCGCGCAACAGTCCTCTGCCCTCAATAACATAGACCTGCATTTCGTCACGGTATGAACCACGTCGGATGAGTTTGCGTAATTCTCGGACTCTTCGGTTGCTCTTAGATACAGCGACCATTTCTCTTGCTAACCTTTTTTAGTTAGCATTTGCCTTATTTGCTATCTCGACCAATTCAGCAAAAGCAGCTGGGTCGTGAATAGCAAGGTCAGAGAGATTTTTGCGATCCACTTCTACTTCGGCACTCTTTAAGCCGCTGATAAACCGGCTATAAGTAGTTCCATGCTGACGACATGCCGCATTAATACGCTGGATCCACAATTTTCTAAATTCGCCTTTCCTTGCACGACGGTCACGAAAAGCGTAATTTCCGCTATGCATAACCTGCTCATTAGCCGCACGAAATGTTCTACTTTTGTTGCCGTAGTATCCCTTGGCCTTACCCAGTACCTGACGACGGCGTTTCTTTCTATTTACTGAAGTTTTTGTTCTTGCCATTTCTCTTCTCCTATGCCACTGATGGACGGACTTCGATCTAAGTTGAGATCAAAGGTATTTCTAAATTCCTAAGTTTCGACGCACAGCGGGAGCATCGGCCTTGCTTACTTCCCCCGGCCTTCTAGCTTGCCGCTTACGCTTTGGCGATTTAGCTTCAGCCAAGTGGTTACGGTGCATCCGGCCTCGCTTAAGCTTACCCTTCGACGTTTTTTTGAACCTTTTAGCTGAACTCTTATGAGTTTTCATTTTTGACATTTTCTCTCTCCATTGAATTCTGAGGCAAATTATTTACCTGCGACAATCTGGCGATTTTGTTTCTTATCTGATCAATTAACTTCGCTCGGGAGCCTACGACGTGGCTTATGTCATTCTTGGTCTTGGCTGCCCTCTTGTTGCTTCTCCTTCTCCTTGCGAAGGTTAGCAATTGCCTTTTTATCTGGGCCAAGGACCATAGTCATGTTTCTGCCATCAAGCTGTGGGTAAGCCTCGAGAATAGCGATATCTTCCATGAGCTCGGCCACGTCATCGAGAATCTTTCTTCCTAATTCTGGATGTTGAACTTCTCGACCTCGAAACATTATCGTCAATTTCACCTTGTGCCCGTCTTCGAGAAATTTCCGAACTTTGCTTGTTTTCGTATTGAAATCACCTTTGGCAATTTTGGGTCGGTATTTAAGCTCTTTTACTACGATATTTGTGCTTTTCTTTCGGGAGTCTTTTGCCCTTTGAGCTGCCTCATACTTGTATTTTCCGTAATCCATGATCCTGCAAACCGGAGGATTTGCATTCTCTGCTACTTCTACTAGGTCGAGTTCGAGGTCTCGGGCTTTTTCTAGAGCCTCACCAATTGGCGTTATACCTATTTGCTCTCCTTCTGGAGAAACAAGTCGAACTTCACTTGCGCGTATCGACTCATTGATGCGAGGCTCTGTGTTCCCAGCTATGTCAAGCTCCTGATCAAGTTAAATCTCCTTTAATCAAAATTTTTATTGAACCACTGTCTCATGGTGATCCCTTAAATACTAAACGGTGGGGCTAAGAAAATCAGCACCCACCGTACTTGCCTTAAGGCGACGACTCGTGTTGCACCTATGCTGCGCAAATCAGAGGATCCCTCTGACCTCATCTTTTGATGATGCAGGTAGGTGACTGCCTCTCGACAGTACTTTCTTGAACCCAAAATTACATTTTGAGACAAGACCAGAGTACCAGCGAAACTTTCAGATCAGGCATCTAGCTATATAGAGTTCATATAAGACTATTCAAGGAGAGCAGATGAGTATTTGGACGCCACATGGAGAACACGATGTTCCCAGAGATGAAAACAGCGGTAGCCAACCCCAAGGGGAAGTAGGCGGACCCCCTGGATTTGATGATTTAAGCCCAGAGGAGCAGGAACAAGCCCGTATCATGGCGGCAGAGCTAGCCGAGGTGAGGAAGCGACTATCCGAAACCCCGGCAGAGGACATTATCGCAAATCATGCAATGGGCATATACGAATTGGCAGCAATTCACTTATCGGGCCAGCCACCATCTATAGATGAGGCAAAGATCGCTATTGACGCCATGAGTGTCTTATTGTCGGGCCTTGAAGGCCGCCTCGGAGAGAATGAGAATGTACTCCGAGAGGCCCTGCAACAAATCCAGATTGCCTTTGTGCAGATATCTCAACAAGAGGACATCAGAGATGAGCCCCAGCCAGAGGAAGAAACCGACGGCATATAAATTCAACAAGTGCTTATTGAGATAAAGGTAAAGTAGAAGGACTATGGAAACAGAGGAAGCAATCGCCAAAGTTAACGGAATTGAAGTTTGTTATTCTGTAAATGGCCCCATAGATGGAGATCCGCTTCTCCTCATTATGGGGCTTGGCGCGCAGTTGATCGCCTGGCCGATCGAATTCGTCGAAATCTTAGCCGATGAAGGTTTCAGGGTTATTCGTTTTGATAACCGTGATAGCGGTTTATCCACAAAGACCATTGGGAAACCACCCGAAGCCCTTGACCTACTTGCGAAGGCATTAAATGGAGAAGAAGTCGAATCGTTCTATTCCTTATCGGATATGGCTAATGACGCTGTTGCGCTTTTGGATTTTCTAGGTTACGAGTCAGCTCATATTGTCGGAGTATCAATGGGCGGAATGATAGCCCAGACCTTGGCGATAGAACATCCGAAGTGTGCACGGTCTCTCACTAGCATCGGTTCGGTAACTGGCGCTCCCGAACTCTTTACACCGACCGAAGAAGCGCTCGAAGCTATCATTGGAGATACTCCAGAGACCAGAGAAGAAATTATCAGGGCTAACGTTATTGGCTCTCGTGCGCTCGCCGGACCACTTTGGGACGAGGAATATGCCACTTTGTTGGCAGAGAGGAACTACGATCGGAGTTTCTTCCCTGAAGGCGTCGGCTTTCAGATTGGAGCTATTGCAATGAGCGGTGACCGAACGACCAGACTTACCGCCCTGAAACTGCCAACGCTGGTAATTCATGGATCTGTTGATCCACTGCTCCCCCTCCACTGCGGAGTTGCGACAGCTGAAGCAATACCAGACTCTGAGCTATTGATTTATGACGACATGGGGCATGATTTACCTTCGATTTATTGGCCAGAAATTTCAGAAAGAATTCGGCTTCTGGCCAACCGCATCTAGAAACTTCTTGATTTACCACTTTAGATCAAACTCG
>CEVZ01195436.1_pt1 | contig 14666 bp, 16 predicted proteins | sample 361371 | NCBI WGS metagenome assembly CEVZ01 (sample SAMEA2620217, study PRJEB7988) | marine metagenome | isolation source: saline water (ENVO:00002010), including
CTTTGATGTATTAAATTAATTATTTGAGATTGTCTAGCATGCGACTTACTTTTAAATGAAGCTTTATTAAGAGTTTCTCTTATATCAGAAACTGAACTAAATTTTACACTTACAGTATCACTTGGATTCTCGTCAGTATATAATCTTCTACCCGACCCCTTCGGCTTTTTACCAGTACCTTTTTTAGGATCGCGCTTCTCTAAATATAAATTTACTAAATTATTAAACTCACTCATTTCTTTTTCTTTTTCTTTTTCCAATTAACTCTTTTAGAGCTCTTCTTTTTATACATTTTTCCCTTTATACTCTTACAGGCCGCTTTAGTAGGTCGACATGCTGGGTAGCTACCTCCAGATTTTTTAGATTTACGACCACAAGGACCACCAGTTTTACAATTTATCCATCCCTTAAACTTCTTACCTGTCTTAGGGTCAGTACCACCTCTTTTAAACCATTGACGTAATGAGTCACTAGCTTCATCAAGATAGTATTCAACTAACTTATCAAACTCGCTCATTTTTTCTTCCAAATTTTTCCTTTTCTACACCTAACTATAGCACCGGACTTATAAGCAGAAGTTTTTTTTCCATATACTGAATCAGCTTTCCTTTTACATCTATCCTCTGCTTCTTCTTCTTTATACCCCTTCTTCTTATAATCTTCAATTTCCTTTTTATTACCAGGAGGTAACTTCACCCCTAACTTCCCATCTGGACTTCTTAACCTTACATGCTTTGCAAACTCTTTTTCAACTTTATCAGCATATTTTTTTGAAAACTTTTGCTTTACTTGGTTATCTTCTTCACCCTCTGGCAACATACGCTTTTGAACTCTTTTTTTCTTTTTTCCTAATGGCTTAGCTATTACCGCTGAACCTGTATTATACCCATCTTTTGAATTAGGGTCGTTAGCAGTATATATACCACCGCGCACTGAAGAGCCATCACCGAGAGCACCGGTGCCAACATCTTCGTTAATTAATCTATAAAAATATTTAGCAAATTTAGAAGTAGAATTCATACTACTTATATTTATAATATAACGGTGGAATTACTTCAACAATATATAGAAGAAATAGGTAAAGACTTAGTTTTAGATGATTTTAACTTAAAAGAATCACAATTAAGATTACCTGCTCGTAAGCATTATTGGGTAGCTAGACTTATTGAAGCAAAAGTAGAGCGTAATAAACTAATTTCTAAGAAGAAAGCACTTAAAAAAGAGGTAGTTAAACAAGTTATACGAGATTCACCTATTAAAATTACTCAATCTTCAGCTGAAGCAGCAGCAGAAAATCATAATAGTCTAAGCAAACTAAATGATGCTATAAGAGAAAGGGATATGATTATCGAATACCTTGAAAAAGTTGAGAAGATTATGTCATCTATGGGTTATGAGATTAAAAATATAGTTGAAATACAGAAAATGGAACAATTGTAATGATTGAGTTTGAATATATACGTGCTACAGGAAAGCTTAGAACTATATGTTCTGATAGTTCTTTGTTTGATAAAATACGCGAGCACTTTTCAGTAGAAAATACAGGAGCTCGATTTGCTAGAAGATACTCTAGATTTGTACCAAGAAGAAAATATGCTATATCTAACACCGGTGTTAGTGATTTAGGTCTATATTGGGAGATAAGACAATATCTAATTAAAGAGCAAATAAAAGTTGATATTAATATTTCAACAGAATTACAAGAAGCTTTAGATGTAGGTATTAATAAAGAGTTATTTACTGAATTTGAGTTTAAGTTAAGAGAGTATCAAGAAGAAGTAGTTAAAAAAGCATTAAAGGTAGGTAGAGGTACCTGCGTATTAGGTACCGGAGCTGGTAAAACTTTCACCACAGCTGCGCTTATAGAAAACTATTTTAGAAACTGTAAAGATAAAGACGTTTTTAAGTGTATAGTATTAGTACCTGATTTGGGTCTAGTAACTCAAACGTATAATGAATTTTTAAACTGTGGTACATCGTTCAAGCTAACTAAATGGACTGGTAAGAACAAACCTGATTTAACCGCCAATGTTATTATTTGTAATATTGGTATAGTTCAGAGTCAGTTTGAAGATAGTGACTGGATGAAATATGTTGATTTACTTATAGTTGATGAGTGTCATAAAGTTAAAGCAACAAATAAAATTAGTAAAATTATTGCTAAGATAAAAACTAAAAATAAGTACGGTTTTACAGGAACTCTACCAGAAGATCAATTAGATAAATGGTCTATCATCGGTAAACTGGGACCAGTTATATATGAGAAATCAAGTTATGAGCTAAGATTAGAAGATTACTTAGCTAATGTAGTGGTTAAGGTGGTTAATATCGAATATAAAAACCACCCTATATATGAAGGTGTTGATGGTTATAGAGCTGAATTAGACTATATCTATGAAAGCGATAAAAGGAATACGTTTTTAACTCAGTTATGTAGTAAGTTAGAAAACAATACTCTTATACTAGTTAACCATATTTCTCATGGTGTAAATTTATCCGAATACCTTACACAGTGTGAAGATAAGCAAGTTTATTTTATTAGAGGTGAAGTAGAAGTAGATACTAGAGAAGATATAAAGAGAATAATGGAGAAAGAAACCAACGTTATATGTGTAGCAATGAGTTCTATCTTCTCTACCGGTGTTAATATCAAGAATATACATAATATTATTTTCGCTGCTGGTGGTAAATCTTTTGTAAGAACAGTACAGTCTATTGGAAGGGGTCTTAGAAAACATGATTCAAAAGACAAGTTAGTTATATTTGATATATCCGATAGACTTCGGTACGGCATACGTCATAGCGAAAAAAGAAAAGAAATTTATCAGCGTGAAAAGATAAAGTATGTTGAAAAGAACATTAGTTGAATAACTTAAAATTTAACCTATAATTATATACAATGGCTAAATCCAAGAAAAAGACAGAATATTATATTGAGCCTAAGGTATTTAAAGAGTCATTAAGAAAATATTACGATTCAGATATCCTTACAGATGACTTAGCAGAAAATATTAAAAAGATTGCTTACGGTTTAAGTTATAACTCAAACTTTATTAACTATACATATAAAGATGATATGATTGGCGATGCATTAGTTAAGATGTATGCAGCGCTTAAACATAAAAAATATAAGTTTGAAAGTAATTCTAATCCGTTTTCTTATTTTACTACTATAGCATTTAATGCGTTTATTAATAGAATAAAGAAAGAGAAAAAACACCACGAAGCTATTTCTAATTATAAAGAGAAAGTTTACGAGGAGTATATGTCTAATCCGGATTATACTGGCGGAGGGGTTGTTTACGTCAAACCGGTAGATGAAGAAGATGACTTGTACAATCAGTAAGCCTAAGTTTGCTATATTTTCAGATCTTCATTTAGGTGTTCATTCAAATAGTACAGAATGGCATAATTACGCTATTGAGTGGGCTAAATGGTTTAAAGATGAATGTAAAAAGAAAAATATTAAAGATTTAATATTTTGTGGAGACTGGCATCATAATAGAAGTGAAATATCAGTTAATACTTTACAAGTATCGGCCGATATCTTAGATATTCTTTCTGGGTTTAATATTATAGCTATTACCGGGAATCATGATATTTACTATAAACATCGAACTGATGTAAATTCTCTATCTATTTTTAAGAGACGTAAAAATGTTACTATTTTAGATAAACCGGTTACAATTGAATCATTTGATAAGACTATAACGTTTTGTCCGTGGAATACAAATCCAAAGGATATACCCGAGAGTGATATTATCTTTGGTCATTTTGAAATTGAAACTTTTAAAATGAATTCCTACAAGGTATGTGAAGAGGGTGTTAAAGTAAAGGACTTACTTAAAAAAGGTAAGATGGTTATATCTGGACATTTTCATACTAGGCATGAAAAAAAGTTCGGTAGAGGTACAATTCTCTATTGCGGAAATCCTTTTCAGATGGATTTCGGTGATGCGGGTAATAAGAAAGGCTTCTATGTTTTAGATTTAGATAAAATGGAGTATGATTTTACTCCAAACAATATTTCACCTAGTTACATGAAAGTTACTCTAGGTGAGTTAGTAAGAGAGGGTAGCTTTACTAAAAATGTTATTGATAGAGTATCTAATAATATAGTTAAACTAAAAGTTGATATGAATATATCTCAGGAAGATATGGATATACTTCTTAAAAAGTTAAACCTTTTAAAGCCAAAAAATTTAACTGTAGATTATGATATAAATTTTAATCGATTAATAGATAATGTTGAGGATAAAGAAGATTTGTCTGGTATCGATATACCTCAAGCTATTGAAGAGTTTATTAATTTACTTGAAATTGAAAATAAAAAGGATATTATAGATTATACTTTATCTTTATATGAAAAGAGTCGACTTTAAAAAAGTAACCATAGTTAATTTTCTGTCAGTCGGTGAAGAGCCTGTTTCGGTTGAGTTTACGAAAGGGTTACATGTGATAACCGGTAAAAATAAGGATAAGCCAGATAGAAGAAATGCTATTGGTAAGAGTACTATAGCTGATTCTATCTATTTTGCCATCTTTGGTGAAACGCTAAGGGAAATTAAAAAGGATCTTATACCAAATAACTTAACTAACGGTAAGACGCATGTAGAGTTAGATTTTGAAGTTACTACAAATAACGGTACTAACGAATATAAGATAATTAGAAATTTATCTCCCTCTAAAGCTTTTATTTTTAAGGACGGTATAGATAAAACTCGTGATAGTATTAGTAATACTACCAAATATATTGCACAAATTTTAAGTGCTTCGCAAGCAATATTTCAAAACTGTGTTATTATGACAGTTAATAATGCTGTACCTTTTATGGCTAAAAATAAAATCGAAAAACGAAAGTTTATAGAAGATATTTTTGGTATGGAGGTATTTAGTACCATGCTTACTACTCTAAGAAACGAGTATAATGAAATTAAAAGAGAGCATGATACCGAGTTAACTAAATTAGATGAAGTATCTAAAAGTCTTAAAAACTATTCTAATCAGAAAGATAAACTCTTACAAAAACGTAAAGATAAAAAAGAGTTATACCAATCTAGACAAGCTAATAACAAAAAAGAACTAGAAAAGCTTGTTGAAGAGATTCAAAACTATGAAGAAATAAATGTAGAAAATATACAAAACTCTATTGATAGTTTAAATGAACGTTTAGAAGATTGCGAAACTAAGATGAGTGATGATATTAGTCAAATTAGTTCTGAAAAAGCAAAAGTAAAGTATAAGAAAGAGCAATATAAAAAGATTGGTACTGATGAAGAGATATGTCCTGTATGTTTAAGAAGTATTGAGGAGCATGACCAAGATCTTATTTTAAAAGAAAAGGAAAAGCTTAAAAGTTCGATAGAACTTATGGTTGAATCTATTGCTTCTTGCTTAGAAAACTTAGATGAACTTAAAAAGAGGAAAGTTAAAATTCTTTCTGCTATTACTGCTTGTCATAATAAAATCGCAGAAGCTAAAGTTACGCTACAAAAAAGAAAAGGTACTAAAGAGAGAGTAAGTCAACTAGAAGAATGGTTAGATGAACTAAAAATCGATCTTGAAGCAGTTGAATCTACTGAAACTGATTTTGATAATTTAATAGTTGATACTAAAAAACGTTTCGATAGTTTAGAAAATACAGTAAAGGAATATAGAGATCAAATATCTACTTTAGATATAGTAAAGTTTGTAGTCTCTGAAGAAGGGGTAAAGTCTTATATTGTTAATAAGTTACTTGAATTACTAAATGGTAAGTTATTGCATTATCTTAAAAGGTTAGATTCAAACTCTATTTGTATCTTTAATGAATATTTTGAAGAAGAAATTTTAAACGAAAAGAATAAAATTTGCTCTTACTTTAATTTTTCTGGAGCTGAACGTAAGTCTATTGACTTAGCATGCTTGTTTACCTTTTCAGATATTAGACGTCTACAAGGAGGTGTGCAATATAATATAGCTATATATGATGAGTTATTTGATTCTTCTTTCGATGAAAAGGGTATTGAGTTAATAACTGAAATTCTAAGAGATAGAGTAGAAGAGCTCGATGAATGCTCGATAGTTATTTCTCATAGAAAAGAATCTATTAAAGCTGTCACTGGCGATGTTATATATCTTGAGAAAGAAAATGGTATAACGAAGCGTGTAGATTATAAAGAAATGTAATGTAAATAAGTGCGATGTTTAATCCAAATCCTTCTCCATGGCAACCATCTCCAATAGCAGCGCCTTTTGCTAGCGTGCCTATACAAGCTCCACCGCAGCAAGAAATAAAGCCTAAGGAAGCAGAACTACCAAGATTTGTAAATTTTTTAGCTGATTACTCAGGTTGTGGCCACTGGAGAATAATATGGCCTGAATATGTTATTAACATGACAGGTATAGGTATGTCCCAATCAACTACAGCAATGGTAGCTGATCCAAGATGGTATCAAAATGTTAAATGTGTAAAAGTTCAAAGACAAGCTTCTACAGCTCAAAAAGCATTTATAAACCATCTTAAAAATATTCAGCAAGAACATAACTTTAAAATTATATACGAAGTAGATGATGTTGTCTTTAGAGAAGATATCCCCGACTATAATAAATTTAAATTTGCTTTTGATACTGAAGAAATAAGAAACAACTGTATTGAAATAATTAATATGGTTGATGAAGTTACTGTAACATGTGACTTTATGAGAAGGTTATATCAAGAAAGGACTGGTAAAAAAGAAATTACTGTTATACCAAACTTTATGCCTAATTTTTGGATGGGTAATATTTTTAATAAAAGAAAGGTTCAACGTAATTTTACCAAAAATAAACTTAGACCGAGAATTTTATATACAGGCTCCGGAGCTCATTATGACGTGGATAATAAAACGGGCGGTGTAGATGATATGTATGGTATTAGAGATATTATACGTAAAACGGTAAACAAATACCAATGGGTTTTTGTTGGAGCTTTCCCTCCGCAGTTAGTAGATTTAGTACAGTCAGGTAAGATAGAGTTTCATCAATGGAGAGACCTACTATCCTACCCTGCTTTTATTGATAGTTTAAACGTGCAACTTATGGTAGCTCCATTACAAGTCAATAACTTTAATAATGCTAAGTCAGACATTAAGTTTTTAGAAGCATGCACCTTGGGCATTCCATGTTTATGTCAAGATATGGAAACCTACCATACAGCTCCTAGTTCTCTTAAGTTTAAAACACCAGAAGAGTTTGAACAAAAAATACATAGTATACTTCATCCTAAAAACAGAGCTAAATATTTTTCAAACATCGATAAGTTAAGGTCTATAGCTGAAAAAAGAGTTCTAGAACTACCCCAAAATATCGGAGCCCATATCGAAGCATTAACTACACCATATGGCTCAAGCGATAGAAAGTATTTAAGGGAATGGAACTAGATAAATACAGAAAGAATGTTTATTCTCAATACGGTGAAGACGGTGTCATCGAAAAAATATTTGAAGTTATAGGTATTACAGGAGGATATGTTTGTGAATTTGGAGCTTGGGATGGTATACATTGCAGTAACACCTATAATTTATATTCTGAAGATTCTCACTTTATACCTATTTTAATTGAAAGTGATGATGAGAAGTATCAGTCTCTAGAAGAGAATTTAATAGATATAGAAAAAAAGTATACTATAAAAAAGTTCTTAAATAAAGATAATGATCATAAAGATTCGCTTAGCAATATTATAAAAAACTTTAAGATAGAAAATCTTAATAATAAAAATTTTGTATTGTTAAGTATAGATGTAGACGGGCCTGATTATGAAATATGGAAAAATTTTACTGATTATAGTCCACAGGTAGTTATAATAGAAGCTGATAAATTATTACATCCTGAAGAACTTGCTTACCCTACTAAAAATGGAGGAGCTTCTGCAGGTATATTAGTAGAACTAGCAAAAGAAAAAGGTTATGAATTAGTATGTCATACCGGGTCAAACTGTATATTTGTTAAAAAAGAACTCTACCCTTTATTTAAAATAGAAAATAATTCTTTACGTGATATGTATGTATATACACAAAGTACAGCTATATATAAAATGTTTGAAAAGGGGTTTCTAACAAAAGAACAAGCAGACTATAGAGTTGAATATATGACAGCCTTAGGTCAAGTTATACAGTATGCAGAAACGTTTATACCTACAAGAATTCATTAGCATTTAGGAACTCGTATATTATAATAAGAGCGATGTCTTATAGAAATGTAGTTTATGATGGTCGACGCGGCTGCGTAAATCTCTTTACCTGGGATAATGAAGGAAAGAGGGTCATGCATGAATGTAGCTTTGAGCCTTACCTTTATGTAGAAGATAATAGAGGTGATAAGACGTCTATCTTTGGAACTAAGGTTAAGAAAAAGACTTTTCATAATGCTTATAATAGATCTAGATTTGTAAACGACGCAGGTATAAAGCGAGTTTTTGAAAATTGTCCTCCTGCGCAACAGTTCTTGTTAGATATGTACTGGCAAGAAAATGAAAGTGAAGAGTTTTCGAAAAGACCTTTAAAGTATTGCTTTTTAGATATTGAAACTTATAGTGTAGATCATTTTCCGGATATAGAAAATCCTACTCATGTAGTTAACGTTATAACCTGTTGGGATAACGTAAGTAAGAAGTTTCATACGTTTGGTATTAAACCGTATACTGGTAAAGGTAGAGATGATCTTAATTACGTATACTGTAAGGACGAAAGAGAAATGTTTATTAGATTTCTTGAGTATCTTGAAAACGACTTCCCGGATATCCTAAGTGGTTGGAACTCTGAGTTTTTTGATATACCTTACATTATTAATAGAATGGAGAGAGTATTGGGTCAAGAGTTTGTAAATAGACTCTCTCCTCTCAAACGAGTACATTTTAGAGTTATTAAAGGTCAATTCGGTAGAGAGCAAAAACGATATTATGTCGATGGTGTCGCGTGTTTAGATTACCTAGATGTTTATAAGCGTTTTTGCTTAAAACTTAGAGAGTCATATAAGCTAGACGCTATAGGTGAAATTGAACTTGGAGATAGAAAGATTGATTATGGAGGAGTAAGCTTAGCAACTCTTTCTGATGAAGACTGGAATACTTTTATTGATTATAATATTCAAGACGTTAATTTGTTAGTTCGTTTAGAAGAAAAATTACAATATATTCCTCTTCTTAGAACTCTTTCTTATGTTGGATTAACTACCCTAGAAGGTGCCATGGGCACTATTCAGGTTATTAATGGTGCTCTAACTATAAGAGCTCGAAAACGTAATGAAATTATTTCAACGTTTATTCGTAACGCTGATACTGGTAAAAATCCTGGCGCATATGTAGCTGAACCTAAAAGAGGCTTTAAAAAGAATATAGTTTCATTTGATGCTAACTCCCTATATCCGAATGTGATGATATCATTGAATACTTCACCGGAGACTAAGGTTGGTAAGATAGAAAGGACTACTGATAAAAATGTAACTATACAACATGTTACTGGAAAATTATTTGAACTTACTAAACCTGACTTTGTCAAGTTCTTAAAAAATGAGCAGTGCTCTATATCTAAAGCAGGATTTTTATTTAGTCAAAAGAAGAAGGGAATTATACCTGAGTTTTTGGAATACTATTACAATAAAAGAGTAGATATTAAAAAGAAACTCTTTAAGACTAAACAAAAGCTTAAGAAAGATCCTTCCAATCTAGATCTTAAATACGAGGTAGAAAGATTGAATACTTCGCAAATGGTTATCAAAATTCTTATTAACTCATGTTATGGCTATATGGGTAATAAAAATGCTCCTATAGGAGATGATGATATTGCTTCTTCAGTAACGCTTACTGGTCAAGCTGTTATTAAATATTCAAATGAGCTTATCAAGGAATTTATTAAAAAAGAAGTACCGGATATCTCTGATAGAGAATTGGAAGAGTGTATTGTATACAATGATACAGATTCTTCCTACGTATCTATTACTCCTCTTGTTGATAAGGGCTTAAACTTTTTTAATGGTAGTGATATTCATATAGATACGCATAATAAAATACAGGAAATTGAAGACTACCTTAATGAAGGGGTTCATGACTGGGCTAAGAAATCATTACTTTCATCAGATAGTCGGTTTGTATTTAAAAGAGAATGTATCGCTGATGTTGGGGTATTTTTGCAGAAGAAAAGATATGTAATGCATATTCTAGATGACGAAGGCATTAAGGAGAATAAATTTAAGTATACAGGCGTTGAAGTAGTAAGAACTACTATGCCTAATGCTATTAAGCCTTATGCTAAAAAAATAATTGAAACTATGCTTTCTACTCAATCTTTAAGTAAAACTAATGAAGTACTTAATGAAACCTACGAAGTGTTTAAAAGTCTTTCTCCGCAAGAATTAGCTTTCGTTATGGGAGTAAAAGGTTACGAAAAATACGCATCACAGAGTAATGAATTTAGTACTTGTAAGGGTATGCCTATTCATGTTAAATCTGCTTACTACTATAATCTCTTATTAGATAAACTAAATACCGGAAACAAATATGAATCGATTAGCACGGGAGATAAAGTCCGTTATATGTATGTTGAGCAGCCTAATAAGTATGGTCTGGATAGTATTGGCTTTAAGTATGAGTATCCTGAGGAGTTTATTGATCTCTTTAAGCCGGATTACGATAAGATGTTTGAAAAAATCTTATTTCAAGCTATCGAACGTTTTTATGAAAACGTAAACTGGACTATTCGTAAACCTTCACAAAATGTTCAAGTTGAACTTTTCGACCTGTTCGCATAAATAGAAACATGGCAGTACAACCAGGAGGTTATTTAGACAAACCAGAAGATGATAATACACCGAAGGCCCACCCAGCTTTCAACAGAGGTAAAATAAAGGGTATTTTAGAAACGTTAGCTATTTTACGTAAAGTAATTAATGGGGAAGATGATGGCTCTGGAGTTATCAATTCACCGGAGATCGAAAAGATCAGAAAAGCAGTTTTTGTAATGAGGGATACTTTAGATCATGCTTCTGATAAATCTACCTACCTATCCAAACAAGCTAAAGAAGCTCTAGATACAGCTATAGAGCATGCAAACTCTCTTAGATTTCAATAGTTGATTTTTATAAAAAATTACATAATATATTAACATGTCAGACATCAAAACCATCTCAGATCACATCGGCCGTACTGTAGTAGGTATTGTAACAAAAGAAGATGATAAAACTATTACTATTAATAACCCTGTCATTATTCATGTTCAACCTAATCCACAAAATGGACAATTACAGGTTCAATCATTTCCGTATCTTTTTATGGAGTTTATTAAAGGAGATAAAACTAAAAACAACTGGACATTCCACAAGTCTGTTGTTTCAGTTTCAGATGTAGAGTTAGATGATAGGATTGTACAACAGTACGAAAATATTAACTCTCCACAAGCTACAGAAGAAGCTACAGAAGAAGATCCTGAAGTAATTAAATTGTTCGATGATTAAAATCGACAATTGAGCAAAAATAGAAAACTCTCCTTCGAAAGTCGGAGAGTTTTTCTTGCACTTTTTTAAACGTATACTATAAATAATTAATACTATGAAACTAACTAAATATACACATAACCCAATCGCAGAAATTGAAAGAGCCTTTGATGGTTTCTTTAATTTAACACCCGTCTTCCATCAATTAGAGGAAGTTTATAAAACAGGAGATCAAGTACGATTCTCACAAGATGAAAGCGCGCTAAGCGTACAAATAGATTTACCTGGGGTAGTTAAAGAAGATCTAGATCTTTCAACTGATTCTGATCAACGCGAAGTTTACATTAAAGCTAAGCGTAAAATTAAAGCGCATGATGGAGAAAAGGAACAAACTTATAATAGATCATTCTCAGTAGGTAGAGAGTTTGATCTTAACAAGATTAAGTTCAAATATATCAATGGAGTTCTAGAGGTAGATGTACCTCGTAGGAAAAAAGAAGAATATATTAAAAATTATACAGTATAAAAGGAACTATAATATAATTTATATGGGCCTAGCTAGCCCAAACCCGGGTGTGCCTGAATAAACATTTTAAGCAAGAGTGTTAAAGGGACCGTGATGTACATGGAGGGTCAACTGACTATTAAGTGTAAGGAATCGGGGCACAAGTAGGTAAAAAGATGAAACTGCATCTTGCCTAACTGAAAGTTGGAGGTAACCAGAAAATCCTCTCACCCACCTTTTTAAAAAAGCCCCGTAAGGGGCTTTTTTTGTGTATAAATAATTATGTGAATCTTATAATTATAGCTGAGTTAACGAATAATGAAGGGCTATATTTTAGATACTTAACTATGATGACCGAGACTGAAGTGGTAGTAGAAACTAAAAGGGGTTTGATAGATTATTATTATAAAAATTTAAAAAGAGAAGGTTTATATGATTATGTATCTGATATGGTTACACCTGAATGTAATGTTGAGGGTATAAGAATAGATAAAGAATATGATTATCCTTATACAATTAAAACAGATACTATTAGTTGTACTAATGTTCTTTCTTTACTCAAGCAAATAGAACAGTTGAAAAGGATAAAGAGTTCTATATAATCGTTATATGGATAACGACGTTTTAAAGGCTTTAGATGATATTGATAAAGTAAATCCTTTTGCTACTTACTTAAGTGATAGTACTTTAAGTAGAGTGGGTACCTGGATTGATACCGGATCATATGTTTTAAATGCTATTATTTCAGGCTCTATTCACGGAGGTATTCCGAAAGGTAGAGTAACTATGTTAGCTGGAGAATCTATGACAGGAAAGTCATTATTTGTTCAGAAAATTTTAGCTAAAGCACAAGAAGAAGGACTTATTCCTGTTATTTTTGATACTGAAAATGCTATTGATCCGGAAGGTGCAGAAAGACTTGGACTAGATATTAGTAAAGTAAAATATGTTCCTTGTACTAGTATTGAGCAAGCTAGAAATTCCTTATATAAGTTTCTTACCTCAGTAAAGGAAAAAGGACTTGAAGGTAAGTTCATTGTAGCTATTGACTCGTTAGCTAACCTTCAATCTGAGTTAGAACTAAATCGTATGAGTAAAGATAGTACTTCATCTGATATGGGTACTAAAGCTCGTGCAATGAAAACATTAATGCAAACTTGTACTAATTTAGGTGCTATAACCCAAACTACTATCCTATGTACTAACCATGTCTATGATGATCCCACCGCTCTTTTTCCTTCTATTGAAAAGAACATGCCAGGTGGTAAGTCATGTATTTACTTACCCTCAGTTACTGTGCAGTTAGCTCGTAAGCCTATTAAAGATGACGGTGGTAAAACTGTTGATGGTGAATTAGCTGTAGGTCAGAAAAAATATTCTGGTATAGTTATCAGGGCATTAACTCGAAAGAATAGATTTATAAAGCAATATTTAGAGGGTCAAATGTACTTATCTTTTTCTTCGGGTTTAGATAGGTATTACGGTTTAGTTGATTTAGCTGTTGGTGTTGGTGCTGTTGTTCAAACTGGTGCTACTTATCAGCTTGAAGATGGTACTAAGTTAGGCTATTATAAAAATTGGAGAAAGGATACTAAGCTCTGGGAAGAGACTATCCTACCTAAAGTTGAAGAAAGAATAAAGACAGAGTGGTCTTATAGTAATAACGAAGAAGAAATACCTGAAGAAATAGATGAAGAAGAAATTAGTACTGACTCTTAGTGGAGGAATGGACTCTTCCGTGCTTTTATATATGGCACAGGATAGAGGATTTGAGGAAATACACACTATAACTTTCGATTATGGCCAAAGACATAAGCGAGAGTTAAACTGTGTAATGAAACAAATAGTTAACTTTAATGAAATGTTTAATAGCTGGTTTAACATTAAGGTTACTAATAAGATTCTCGATGTAAAATATATTAAAGATATAGCACCTACCTCATCTCTAACTAATGAGAATATCGATAATCCAGATATAAGCGAAATCGCCGGTGATGCACAACCAGTATCTTATGTACCGTTTAGAAATTTAATGTTTTTATCGATATGCTCCTCTTATGCTGAAGGTGTAGGTGCTGATACGGTTTGGTATGGAGCTGCTCAAGTTGATTCGCTAGCTGGATATTGGGATGGTAGTCAAGAGTTTGTAGATGTGGTAAACAACGTAAATGATCTTAATAGAGAAAATAGAGTTGAGATTGAAGCTCCGCTTTTGACTATGTCAAAAGAAGATATCATTAAAGAGGGTATACGGCTAGGAGTTAAGTTTAAAGATACTTGGACTTGTTATTCAAATAGAAAAGATAGATTAGCAGATGCTACTACACCTTCAAGTAGTATGAGAGTAAAGGGATTTATTGATGCTGGTTATCAGGATCCTATTAAGTATGTGCAGCAGCCTAAATTAGATAAAATATATCTAGAGAAAAGCTGTAAAAGATGCGCTTAAAGACCGTAACGTCTAAGCTCTTCTAACTGCCATTGTGTTTTAGGCTTATATCTTTCTTTAAAGGATTGATTTTTAACTTCTGTCTTTTTATTTCTTTTATCAGAAGCTGCTTGTTCAGTTAAGTAATTAGCAGTTGAGGTTTCTGAAACTTCTAAATGAGGTTGAGCAACATATTCTTTACTTTCTTTCATACTACTACCCATCGCTTTCTTGATGGCTCTGTCTCTAGAACCCATGTACTCATCCTTACCAGATTCTATTTTACCA
>CEVZ01015163.1_pt1 | contig 14656 bp, 14 predicted proteins | sample 361371 | NCBI WGS metagenome assembly CEVZ01 (sample SAMEA2620217, study PRJEB7988) | marine metagenome | isolation source: saline water (ENVO:00002010), including
TAATGATGGAACTTTGATTATGATAGAACGCTTAGAGCCACCTTTATTGAGCACAGGAGTTGGATTTGTTTATGGCAAGTCTATAGATTGGAATAATGATGGGTACGATGAAATAATAAGCTTTAGCCCTGAGGGCAATGTTCTTAAAATTCAACCATATTTGAATCGCAATGGGAAGCTAATTCTTGGTGAAGCTAAACAGGAAATAATTGCTGGGTTAAATGGTCTTCTAGCTAGATCCATAGTTATTTCTGATTGGGATTCTGATGGGTTTAGAGATGTTCTTTTGCCTTTTCAATCTGGGCATGTTGTTTCTATGACTTTATCCCCAGCTACTGTAGCAACTGATGTGTTGCCTATTGATGCTGGTCCATTATCAGATATGAGTGTTGTTGATATTAATTCAGACAATATTAATGATTTGTTTCTTGTATCTGGAGAAATGAATATGATAACAATGGCCATTGGTTCTTTGGATAATGCTGGATTAAATACTAGCTATTTCACATTAGAGACCGATACAGCTGATGCGCAGGTTTTTAATATAGTCCCTATTACTGAACAAGGTGAATACACTGGATCTATAATTGCTTCTAGTTGGGATGGTGACGTAAGCAATGTTTTTTTAACTGAAGTTGGTAAGAAAGAAATTAATCTTCCAATCCCTGATGAGGAAGATGTTATTACCGCTCTAGATGAGCAGATTGAGTTAATTGATTTATTTCCAGAAATTAAACATGCCATGGATTTACCAAAATTACCAAAGCCTCCTGCTACAATGGGGCAGGTTTTACCAAAAAGCATTTTACCTAGACATGTTCTTACATTAAACCAGCTTTTTACTTATAAAATCCCTGAAGATGAGGCGCGTCAATTTTATAGTTTTCGTTGGCTAACGCCGCCACCTAAAGGTATGTTTTTTCATTATGAAAGTAGATCTATTCAATGGGTGCCAGACAATACTCAATTAGGGGCATATAAATTAGGATATCGAATAGAGATGAAAACAGGTGAATCTGTATCACTAGAGGCTACTATCAGAGATTCCTTATTAACCTATCAGATGATACCAGAATTAGAGGGCTATGATGAATATGTGTGGATTTATGTAAATGATCCTCCGGTTTTTGTTACAAGCCCCATCGGCACAGAATTTGTTTCAAATTCTGTTTTTTCCTACACGCCAGTTGTAAAGGATAGAAATATTGATACTAAAATTAAATATAGCCTAGAGATTTCCCCAGATGATATGATATTAGGAGAAAATGGAAGCTTAATCTGGCAGACAGACAGCGCCGATGTAAATGTTTATGATGTTAGGCTAGTTGCAACTGATGGGTTTGATCGAGATATACAAGAATTTAAACTATATGCAAGGGCAGGGGTAAAAATTATTTCAAACCCTATTCTTGATTTAAAGGTAAATGAACCATATCAATATCAAGTGGATGTTTGGAGACCTGAATTATCTCAGGAAATAAAAGTTAAATTACTTCACGCTCCTATAGGAATGTCAATTAATAAAAATAACTTAATTAATTGGACTCCAGAATCTACGCAGTTAGATACGCAATATTTTGCTATAGAGGCTAGTCATGGTGTAGCTAAAGACACTCAAAATGTTGCTGTATTTGTTAACCACCCACCTATTATTGTATCTGCTCCACCATTAATAAATGTGGTTAATGTAGGATCAACTTGGGACTTTCAACTGGAAATTTCAGACCCAAATATGGCTGACAAATTGACCATTACATCTTTAGAAATGCCTGATGGAATGAGAATAGATCCATTTACATGGAGGTTGAGATGGGATCCAACTGATGAAGAATTGGATTTTTCACATTTGAGACTTGAAGTTACAGATGGAAAGGAAATCTATTTTATAGATTCAGACTTTTATGTCAACGCACCTATAAAAATAGTATCTGTGCCGCCTATGACTGCTAATTTAGGAGAGCCGTATCAATACAGAGTGTTGAATTCAGATAAAAATAAGAGCGCTTTACTGCCTTATGACAAAACTATACGTATAGATGAAATTAATTTAGTAAGGATCTATTCTATTGATATAACTGATGATGTATATAAAGAAAATATAGGAAGATATATAGGAGAGTGGGAAAGCGCTAAAGAAATTTATTTAACTGATAATGATAAACCTGAATCAAGCGCTTTTTCAAGACTAAATGCAAAAAAATATGTTAATAATATTTTTTGGGAAAATGAGAGATTGTATGTATTAATAAAAACTGTAGATGATAGGACAATAGGGATAAAAGATCTTTTATGGGAATTTTTTCAGGGAGCGAAAGGCAAGCCACCAAAAGTTATTGTTGAAAGACTAAGTCCTATAAAATATACTCTCTTAGAATTCCCTGATGGAATGGAAGTTGATGAATATTCAGGCATTATTAATTGGACACCTGGTCCCGAACAACATGATTCTCATACTATAAAACTTCTTGTTTCAGATGGATACATGAAAGATGAGCAAACATATGAAATTTATGTAAATCATAAGCCTGTAATTGTATCTAATGCACCTAAATCAGCTTTAGTAGATGAAGTTTATAAATATCAAATTCAAGTAGAAGATAAAAATTCAAACTCTGAATTAGTTTATGAGCTTTTAAAGGCGCCACAAGGAATGCAAATGACTGAAGATGGTAAAGTCGTCTGGATTCCTAGAGCAGCACAAATAAACAATCATTTATTTACAGTTCGTGTCACGGATGGCTATTCAGAGGATATTCAAAAGTCCCAAGTTTTTGTTAATATCCCACCTTCTATTATCTCTATCCCCAAACCAGTCGCTCTTACAGGGTATGAGTATACATATAAATTAGTGGCAGAAGATTTAAATAAAGACAAGATAAAATTTAAACCAATCAAGCTCCCAAAATATTCTACATTTAATAAACGTACAGGATTAATACAATGGAGACCAAGGAATAATCAACTTGGGCCTAATGATATAATTATTGCAGCTATCGATGAAAGAGGCGCCACAACGGCACATGAGTTTAAAATACATGCTTTTGAGAATCCAAGCGCAAGGCAATTTGTTAATACAGGTTGGCCTCTCATGTTAACCTTTGTAGGAATGATGTTTGCTTGGGGAGTTGCGCAGATCTAACTTGGATTGAGCTTTTGAGTTATAATATCTAAACAAGATTCTGATATTGAAAATCTAATCGGTAAAGCAAAAAGTTTATTAACAATTATTTTTCTAGTATTTTTTAGTTTAATTAAATCCTTTTCCGTTGTAACAATAAAATCAGGGTTGTATTGTTTTATCTTATTTTCAATCTTAGTAAGATCGCTATTTTTATATTCATGATGATCATTAAAAGCTATATGTTCAATAAAATCTATATTTTGCATTTTTAGCACAAACTCAAAACTTAAAGGATCTCCAATACCTGAGAAAGCTAATGCACGTTTATTCGTCATTTTAGTTAAGTCAACTTTTGCACCACGAATGTCCAACAAAAAATCGGATGGCTCATATTTACTATTATATTGATTTATATTTAATGATTTTAATTTATTAATAATAAACTTTGATGGAGATTTATTATTCATTTTAGTTATAATAACTAAATCAGATCGCTTCAAATTTTTCCACGGTTCCCGCAATAGTCCATAAGGGAGCAATTTGTACAAATATTTTGGTTGGTTTGCATTAATTAAATTTATGTCAACATCTCTATTTAACGATCGGTGTTGAAAACCATCATCTAAAATAATTAATTGAGTTTTGTATTTATTATATAAATACATACCGCCTCTATATCTATTATTATCAATAATTATTGGTATATCAATTAATTTTTTTGCAATTAAGACAGGTTCTTCGCCAAAATATTTCCAGCCCCTTTTGTTTACATTTTTAAAAATTAAATCAATTGTTCCTTTTGAAGATCTTCCATATCCTCTAGTTAAAATTCCAACTTTATATCCAAGAGATTTAAAATATTTAGCTAAGAATATTACCGCTGGAGTTTTTCCAGTCCCGCCAGCAATTAAGTTTCCCACACTAATTACTTTACATGGAAGATTATATGATCTAAATATCCCAATATTATAAAAGATATTTCTCCAAAATATTATCCCCCAGTAGAGTATTGCTAATGGTGAAAGAATTATGCGGAAATAGGGGTTGTTAGTAAAATTATACAAGTATGCGCTTATCAACTATTTGTTCCAGCTTATCCATTGATTCTTTAATTATAGATAAACAATCATCGAATGATTGATTTTTATTGAAATATATAGGATCTCCATAAATAATTTCAATGCGACCAAATGGTTTTGGTACATAAAAGGTATCCCAATTTGTAAACCCCCAATGTTTTGTACTATGTGCAGCAGCAGGAATAATTGCGGCACCTGTAATTTGTGCAGCTCTTACCACTCCAGCTTTAGGTATTTTAGCAGGGCCTTTCGGTCCATCTGGGGTCATCGCAACCAATGATCCCGGGGTGTTTAATGCATTAACAATACCTTCAAAAGCCTCTTTCCCTTTATCAGAACTTGATCCTCTAATAACTTTCCAACCAATATCTAAACATATGCGTGAGATAATCTCAGCATCATTATGTGTTCCTGCAACGGCATAGTATTGTTTTTTAGATAAATGTTTTACAAAAGTTAAAACTCTGCCATGCCAAATTGAAATAATTACCGACTGATTGCTATTAATTAATTTTTTATAATTGTTATCCCCTTTAATATTCCATTTATTTGTATTATACAATAATAATATAATCAACTTTGCTAATTTTGATATCAAATATAGTTTTATCGATTTCATATGTTTAATTTTTTTATTATCTCTTGCGCTCCTCTATCATATACCCCAGGAATACCTAAAGTTCTTCTTACTTGATCGTATCCTAATAACATATTCTTACGAGTAGATGTGTTGTTTAATAAAGGTATAATCGCATTTGATAGATTATTAACCGTCATATTATTTTGTATAAACTCAGGTACAATTAATTTATTTGCTATAAGATTAACTATGCATGCAAATTTTACTTTTGATATTCTTTTAGCTATTAACCATGTCAGTTTAGAAAAACGATAAAAAGTTACTATTGGAGTATCCAACACTGCTGATTCTAATGTGGCAGTTCCCGATGCAACTAACGCTGCATTTCCAAACTGTAATGCCAGTTGAGGATGATCACTTTCAATTTTAATATATTCAGGGATATTTTCAATTGATACGCCAGGTGCCTTACCAATAACAATCTTTAGATTTGGAATCTCTAATATTAATTTTTCTATTGTTTTAATTAATATTGATAAATGTTGTTTTATTTCTTGCTGTCTGCTTCCTGGGAAAATTGATAATATTTTATCATTTGGATCAAAACCGTGTTTTTTATAAAAATTTAATGATTTGTTTTGATTTTCTAATTCTATAAATGGATGTCCAATAAAACTTGTTTTAACATTGTGTTTTTCAAACCATTCTTGTTCAAATGGAATAATTGATAAACATTGATCTGTGCTCTCTTTTAGAATAGATACTCTTTTTTCTTTCCACGCCCACACTTGAGGTAGGATAAAATAGGTAACAGGCACACCCAATCTTTTAGATTCTCTTGCTAGGCGCAAGTTGAATCCTGGATAATCAACTAAAATAATTCGGTCAGGTTTATTTTCTCTGATCCAATTAATGGTTTTACCCATTACATTAATCATAAAAGGAAGATGTTTTATTACTTCAAAAAAACCAACAATTGCGAGGTTGCTAATATGCTCAATTATCTGAACCCCCTCTTTTTCCATTCGATCCCCACCATGGCCATAAAATTTAATATCTAGACTACTCTTTTTTAATTGCCTTACTAATTTAGAAGCGTGCAAATCACCAGACTCCTCACCAGCCACAATAAAGATTTTGTATGATTTATTTTTTATCATATGAACTGGTTCTTAAAATATATAATTATTATTAATAAAATTATATTTTGAAGCGTCCTCTTTTCAGTTTTTATAGTATTTAATAATTTCATGGGCACATATTTATCTTTATTTATCCATGGTGATAATCGAGGGAATAATATTGGAACATTATCCATATACGCTTTGTATTCTTTTCCAAAAATTTCAATTAATCTATTTTGCTCCAGTTTAATAATCAGATAATACTGTATGATAAAAAAAGTCCATGTAATTATTAACATTGATAAAATATTGTATGATCCCGCAACGTATACTACACCAGTATAAATAATCATATTTCCTATATATAGAGGGTTTCTGGTGTAGCTATATGGCCCTGTCGTACATAGTGACGGAGCACCAACTTTTGTCGTTCTTGTTATTCCACCTGCATAGCTTACTGCCCAAATACGAAGTAATTCCCCAATAAAAATTAATGTAAGACCAATTATCAAATTTTGAATTTGAAAATTTGAATTAATTAATATATATAGAGCTAAAGGGATAGGAGTATAGCTTCTATATTTAAATAGAAAATTAGCTATTTTCATTAATGAAGGTCTTTACGGATCATACGATCAATATTAATTGCCAACTCTAATGCATTCTTTGCCGCCACTCCATCAACCATTGGTTTTGCAGTACCATTTATGCTATCTGCAAAATTTATTAGCTCTGCTTTTAATGCATCATAAGATAATAATTTAGGTTTTTCATATATAATATGTTTTTTCTTACCTTGATAATTGAAATCAACATTTTTAATTGCATGAATCTTTTTTTCTTTTTTACTGATAATACGATAGACTTCTGTTAGACCAATTAACAAATCTATGGTAATGTAGAGATCTTGTTGAAAAATTTTAATTTTTCTCACATCATCTTGAGCTACCCTGCTAGATGTTACATTAGCAATTGTACCATTTTTAAAACGAATTCTTGAGTTAGCTATATCTATTGAATTAGTTAAAATTGATATACCATTAGCATAAATTTTTTCTATATCACTATTAACTAAAAATAATAAAATATCAAGATCATGTATCATTTTGTCTAGTACCACTGGGACATCAGTACCGCGTACATTATATGGGGCTAATCTCTGTATTTCGATATATTTTGGTTTTAGTGTATACTTATTTAATGGCGCTAATGCAGGATTAAATCTTTCAATGTGACCCACCTGAATTATAATTTTTTTTTCTTGTGCTGATTTTATCAATCTGTCAGCTTCAGCTATAGATTTAGTTATTGGTTTTTCAATAAATATGTGTTTATTAGCTTTAATACATTTATATGCAATATCAAAATGTGTTTCTGTTGGCGTAACTAATGAGATTGCTTCACATTTTTTAATCAATTCATTAATATTTTTGTATATTGAAATGTCATATTTCTTTCCGATTGAAGTTGCTCTCTTATCATTAATATCATGAATACCAATTAATTTAAAACTATTAATTGATTTTAGATGTTTTACATGGTGTTCCCCCAAATGGCCAACTCCAATAACGCCAACATTAATTTTGTTTTTAGATGTATTCATTATTAAAAAAAGATGCTAACTCAAATTAAGTATTTATATCTTTTATATGTAAAAATAAACTAATAGATCATTAAATAAATAAATAGTGCTTCAATTCGAAATATCTTGTTTTTTGGAAGAATTACATTCAATTTTTCATCAGAATTCCACGCATGGTAAACTATAATTACAAAGATTATCCCGTTTGCTGATGGCCGATGATATAAAAACCGGTTTTGGATTTGTTATCCCAGTTGCTTCTTTAATTGGATTTGTTTTATCTATTTTATCTAATAATTACTTTAATGGTATCATTTTTATAGTAGCTGGCATGATAGTGTGGATGCTATATATTTTTGTTATTGAATCAACTACCCCAGTTTTAATGGGAAACATATTAATCCTTTTTGTTGTCTTATTATCTATAGCAGTATTTTTAAACTATGGTCTTTCACAAAATATGTTTGGTGGATATGAATTAAAATCAGATGGTTCATTGATTGCTCTTCTGGTGTTGTTTTTTGGCGGACTTATTGGGGTGGTATTCCGTCAACATATTTCAGGAACTCCAACACCATCTTTAAGCTCAGAAGATCTTGCTTTAGTTAATAAAGCCTTAGAAAAATCTGAGAATATTGATAATACAAATTCTGATCCAAAAGTTATTGTAGTTAAGCAAGAAATGCCTAGAGAAGAAAAAGTTGAAGACGATGTAGACGATGAAGAGGAATGGGATTATTCCCAAATGTATGCTTATCCTCCTGATTATTATGAAGAATATGAGGATGAGGATGAATATGAAGATTAAAAACTATATATTTAATTAATTATAAAATTAATTCACCCTTTCATTTTCAGTCATAGCTAAAATAATATTTGTACTACCAATGAACGCCTTATGCTGTTCAATCGATGATTTAAAAAAGTAATATAATGTTAGCACATACGATATATGAAACCACCATTCATTTACTTTTCCTAAAAAATATGCTCCATCTACAATTACAGTAATCATAAATAATATAGTAACCGCAAGCGTTGGTGGATATAATTTTCGTTTAATGGCAATGATCCCTCTATAAAATTTATTATCCTTTGATAAAGTATATTCTTTAATATTAACCCCAGTCCCAACAAAAAAGAAAATTATTAGCGTTTGCGTTGCAATAAAAATTAAGCTGACAAACAAATCAAATGAAATATGCTGTGTGGGCCAAATATTTATATAGTGGTTTATACCTATTAGTATTAAACCAATAGCTGAAAGTAAAATTAATATGTATGAAGTTATCATAAAGAACCACATAATTATCCCTATACATTAAAATGGAAATAGATACAATCTCCATCACGGACTACATATTCCTTACCTTCTAACTTTGCCAGCCCAGCTTCTTTTACAGCTTTTTCAGAGCCAAGTTTTATCAAATCATTATATTTGATTACTTCTGCTTTTATAAAGCCCCTTTGAAAATCTGTGTGAATAACACCTGCTGCATATGGTGCACTTGTGCCCTTTTTAATTGTCCAGCTTCGCACTTCTTTTGGGCCTGCAGTAAAAAAAGTTTCTAGATTTAATAAGTTAAACGCTGATTTGATAAGCTTATTTAAGCCTTGTTCGGTTAATTTATATTCTTTTAGAAAGATATCTTTTTCTTGTTCTGAAAGAACTGCAATCTCTTGCTCAAGTTTACTGCATAAAGTAATGGAAATACTCCCCATTTTTTTTGCGTATTCAGTTAATTTATTTTTTAAATCATTTTTTTCATTATTTGCTATATCCGATTCATTTACATTGGCAACATACAATATAGGTTTAGATGTTAATAAATTTAATTCTTTAACAATTTCTTTTTCTTCGTCATTTGCAATATATGTTTTTGCCTTATTGCCATCGTTACAGTGTTCTAGTAAAGAATTAATCAATGAAAATCTAATTTTATTATTTTTATCTCCAGATTTTGCAAGTTTTTCCGCTTTTATATATTGTTTTTCCAGTGTTTGTAGATCTGCTAAAAGTAGTTCAGTTTCAATGATTTCTGCATCAGCGATAGGATCTACTTTTCCTGATACATGTGAGATATTTTCATTATTGAAACAACGAATTACATGAATTATAGTATTTACTTGACGTATTTGACCTAAGAATTGGTTGCCAAGACCCTCTCCTTTGCTGGCCCCCTTTACTAGCCCAGCTATATCGGTAAATTCAACAGTTGAGTGTGTAACTATATCTGGTTGATATATATTTTTTAGTAAGTTTAATCGCTTATCAGGTAATTTTACTACACCGACATGAGGATCAATTGTACAAAATGGGTAATTTTCAGTTGGTACATTCGAAGATGTCAAAGCATTAAATAAAGTAGATTTTCCTACATTTGGTAGTCCAATTATTCCACAACGTAACGACATAAATAGTATTATAAGTTTAAAAATATTATTAAAAAGGGTCTAAAGATGGATCCATGCCAGTATCCCAGACTAATTTTTCGAATAATCCAACCTGCAGATCTTTAGCAAAATATATTTCTTTATTTTTCACTGAAAGACTAGCATCTCCCCAAGCCATAAATGTAGGTCTTTTAATAAATTTTCTAATATGAATCGTATATGTAATAATTGTATGGTATGGCCTTACTTGACCTTTAAACTTCAAATCTTTCACGCCTAAAGCTCTACCCTTGCCTTCTCCGCCGCACCATGATAGAAAGAATCCTATTAATTGCCAAAATCCATCTAAGCCTAAACATCCAGGCATAACAGGATCATTTTTAAAATGGCATTTAAAAAACCAATCATTATCAGATATATCTAATTCCGCTTTTATAAAACCTTTTCCATATTTACCACCATCTTCTGAAATTTCTATAATACGATCAATCATTAACATTGGAGGTAAAGGTAGTTTCCCAATACTGCTATCAATGAATTGACCGTTAGCAATTTCTAATAGATCTTTTTTATTATAAGAAGACTTTCTACTCATAGTTGGCTAATAAATCCATAATGAATTTATATAAGAAACTTAAATTCCATATTACTCTTTTCTAAATTCAATAAACAAATATGGAGTTTTTATGAATGAATGGGTTTTAATATTAGGTTGTTCAACAGGCCATGGTGGAGCAACTGCAAAAAGATTAGCAAAGGATGGTTATGGTATTATAGGATTTCATCTTGATCGAGGTGAGGTAAAAAAAGAAGCTGAATTATTAAAGGAAGAAATTTCAAAGATAAATAATGGAAATGTATTCTTCTGGAATATAAATGCGGCCTCTGTTGATGTTATGGATGAATATATTCCTAAAATAAGTGAGATAACGAATGGACAACCTTTAAAACTGCTTCTCCATTCAATAGCATTTGGAACAACTACAAACTTTTTTTCCGAAAAACCGGTTAATCAAAAACAAATGGACATGACTATTCATGTTATGGGTAATTCTTTACTATACTGGACACAAAAATTATATAATATAAAACTACTTGGAGAAGGGTCTAGAATTTTGGGATTAACAAGTGAAGGTAATTATTTAGCTATGGATGGATATGGCCCAGTAAGTGTAGCAAAAGTTGCAATGGAGGCTATAATACGACAAATAGGCTGGGAGCTTGGGAGATATGGTATAACAGCTAATTCCTTGCAGGCAGGCATTACACCAACGAGAGCTCTTACCAAAATTACTGATGATTGGGAGAGCTGGGTAGAAAAGACAAAGAAACGCAATCCAATGAAAAGAACAACTACGCCGGAAGATATTGCAAACACAATTTCCTTATTATTAAACCCAGAAGCTGATTTTATAAATTGCTCTATTATTTATTGTGATGGCGGAGAACACCGCTCAGGCACATTTTAGATAAAAGTTTTAGTATTTGCTTTTGCGATTAAGTTGGATCTGATGGCTTATTTAATCTCAATTGTTTTTTGATTAAAGCCACTAGTTCATGCGCATCATTATTTGGTTGTAACTCGAAACTTTTTTCTGCCGCACCTAAGGCAAATTCCAACCAACCCTTTTTAGTATACATTAAAGCCAGATGATAATGAGCAGTAGATAAGTTATTATATTCTTCTCTGCTTAGATTTTGAGTTGACTCAGGATAAAGACGAATAACTTCACGATATTCAGATATAGCTTCATCGTATAAACCTTTAGAGTTGTACCATTTCGCTAACTCTAAATGCCGACTAGGATCATTATCTACACAGCTATACAATGTCATTAAAATGACCGAGGTAATAATAATTTGGTATGATCTAAGCCTAAACATCCGTGTTTGACTATGCTATAATTTCAGCTCTGTCCTATTCGAAAAGCAAGTAAAAATATATTATCTATTATTATAAGATATAATTTGTTTTTTACGCATATTAGTTGGGTCATTAACAAAGAAAATCATAATCAATATTCCTATTAATAAAAGAATGCCAATTCCCATTAATATAATTTCCATTTTAATAGTTTCGCTAATACCTCCTACAATTGTAATTGCAATAAATGTGAATGGCGCCAATGCGGTATCAGTTAATGCCATATAAATTTTATTATCTCCACCAGATGCAAATTTATATATTAGATTCATTGCTGATGGCATAAACGCTCCCAATCCGAGACCAAGAAATAAAAAAATAATATAAACATGTAGCATATTTTTTGCTAAGAGCGCTACTATAAGCGCTATAAAGTAAGATGTGAATGATAATAAAATTGAACTTTTATGACCATATGAATCCCCAATCCAACCAGAAAGTAAGCTCCCAATTGTTGACGCAAATACGTTAATAATTACAAATATACCAGCCTCTCCTATTTCAAAATTAAACTTGTTTTGTGTATAGATAGCATACAAGCTAATTGCAGGATAATTTGCTGTAAGAAAAATTCTAGATATGAGATAATTGCGAAAATTAAAATCAGTTCTAATTATATTATTTGTTTCAGCCAATAATTCACTTATAGTTCTATTTTTAATCTTTTTACTATCTATTTCTATACGATACCATTTAAATAATACAGTACCTATAAGAATACAGATGAAAAAAATTAAGAACCCCCATCCAAAATTTTTTGGAAATGGTATATTAGAGTTTAAAAGAAATCTAACAGCAAGCCCCCCGAAGAAACCCCCAATGCTATTCCAAGCAAAAGATATTCCAAGATATTTACCACGTTTATTGATTGAAAATGTATGATTAAGGAATTCTGTCCAAATTGGAATAATGATACCAATCCCAATTCCATAAAAAATGAAGCAAGTATAATATATTAACCAGGAATAGGGGCCAGTGGGCGCAAAAAATGCAAAAATAAACCCAACAAAGAATATAGGAGGCATAGCAAAAATATGAACACCAATAACTGCATGTTTTATATCTTTAATGTTTCTACCAATAATTGCTGTAAATAATTGTGGGAATGCAACTAAAATCGACCACAATCCAGCGACAGATAAGCAAATTCCTTGAGGTGCTCCAAGTTGTTTTAAAAATAATGGAATTATAGCATATACAGTATGAAAAGATAGGCCTATGCCCCAAAAAAACTCATGAGCACAGTTAAATAAAAGATTATGCCTATCTCGCTTGCTATTTATATCATTCACAATTAGTCATTATTATCTCTTGTTAATAATATTGTTGAGCCCAATAATAAGATAGCACCTATAATTTGAGCTAGCTCAAGAGTTCTTGATCTAAAAAACCAATCTATGAACATTGCCGATAGCGGCCAAAATAACTCATATAATGTTGCATGGGATGCTGGGAGATTTTTCAATCCATAGTAGTATATGAATAATGCTATAGAACCAGTAGAGATGCTTATTAAAAATATAAACAACCATTGGGGTTTAGTTAAGGTAACGATAATTTGTAAATCCTCAGTTCCAATGATTATAATTAGACAAATCACTGCTGTAATAATTAATCTAAGTGATGTGACAAGTTGAAATGATAGATTTTTTAATGCATATTTACCTATTACAGTAGAGCTCCCCCAGCTAAATGCAGCAAGTAACGCAAATAATGATGCAATTATCGTTTTGTCTCCCCATTCAGATAGTGGTTGTAGTCCAAAAGTCACTAAAAAGCTACCTATAATTGCCACGCTTGCTAAAAATAAAAACTTTTGTGATAGTTTTTCTTTTAAAATAACAGACGCCAAGCTTATTGCAAATAATGGTTGAAGTTTTTGTAATAAGACCACAACTGAAAGATTTATATAGTTTACATAGCTTAAGGCGCTAGTATAAAAAAAAGTACCTAAAATTCCGCCACACAGACTAATCCAAAATACAGAAACCCATGTTCTTTGATTTATTTGATTTATTTCTTTCCTAGCTTGTAAAATAAAAGGAATAAATAAAACTGCGCCTATAATATGTTCAATCGTAACTATAATAAGTGATGGTACATTATAAAGAGCTTGTCTTAATAAACCATCAAAGCTCCATAATATTGCTGCAAAAACAATAGCAAGCTGTGGAAAAATCTTTTTCATTTAATATTTAAATAATATAGTTATGGATTAAGCCAATCCACCAAAACTGGAAATTTCAGATAACTCAACTCCAAATGATCTTGTTGCAATTTTCCACATTTCTGATTCTTCAGTATTAAATACAAAATCAATTGATGTTGATTGCATCAACCAATCACCATTTTCAATTTCTTTTTCCAACTGCCCAGATGACCAACCTGCATGACCAAGCATTAATTTGAAATTTTCTGGACCATTTTTATTGCTGATATCTCTTAATGGTTTATTACTGCTAGAAATAGAAAATTGATCTGAAATTTTTATACTATCCTTACTATCATAAGAATTACTGTGCAATAAAATTCCTCTTTCAACTAAAACTGGGCCTCCAAAAAACACTTTTGGAACTATTTTTAAAAAGTCATCATTTTCATGATCAATATTATCAAACAACAATTTTAATTGAGGTTTTTCAAATGCTTTATTGATAATTAAACCTAATGCGCCATCGTTACTATGCTCACAAATCAAAACGATACTCTTTTTGAAATATGGATCTTGTAAATGTGGCATTGATATTAGTATATGATTTTCAAGAGATCCCATATTGAAATATAGTTCTTTATTTTATAGTCTATCAATTGGCTTTTGATAAATATAGCGAATCAAAATTTGAAGATTTAAT
>CEVZ01047685.1_pt1 | contig 14548 bp, 12 predicted proteins | sample 361371 | NCBI WGS metagenome assembly CEVZ01 (sample SAMEA2620217, study PRJEB7988) | marine metagenome | isolation source: saline water (ENVO:00002010), including
GAGCTGTGTATTGTTGATTTCTTAACCTAGCAATAATTTTTTTTGCACCCAACTCATGAGCTTGCTGTGCGGCAATAAGATTTACTTCATCAACTCTAGTAAGACATAAAACATAATCTGCATTTTCCACATTAGCTTGATGGAGAATTTTTGGACTAGCACCATTACCTTCAACAACAATTACATCAAGGTTTTCTGATAGACGAGAACATTTCTCTGGGAGAATATCAACTGCTGTGATATCATGATTTTCTTCGCTTAAAGCCTTTGCGGCATGAAAGCCAACCTCACCAGCACCAATTATTACGATTTGCATAATTTTCTATTTCACTTAGTGAAACGCACCGAACTTAGTAAATGTTTTGGTGAAATAGAACAAATTGAATTATTCATTAACTCTCGAAATATCAACACCTAAATTTCGAAATTTTTTCTCAATAGAATCGTAACCACGATCTATATGATACACTCTACTAATTTCTGTTTTACCTTCTGCAATAATTGCTCCCAGTATTAATGCCGCACTTGCACGAATATCTGTAGACATAACTTGGGCACCTTTTAATTTATTTACACCATTAACTACAGCTTTATTATCTGTCAATTGAATGTCAGCTCCCAATCTATTTAATTCTGGAATGTGGGTGAATCGATCATGATACACTGTATCAATAATTATTGATTTTCCTTTTGCAATTGACATAAATGCCATCCATTGAGCTTGTAAGTCCGTTGGAAAACCTGGATAAACTTCTGTAGTTAAATCAACAGCTTTTATTGTATCAATTTTCTCAATTGATACAGAATTCTCAGTAGAAGTAATATTTGCTCCTGATAGTTTTAATTTATTGATAACATCATTTAAATGTTTTGGATTACAATTATTAAGAGTTATATCGCCCATTGTTGCACCAGCAATTAAATATGTCCCTGCTTCAATTCTATCAGGAATTACGTCAATATCTACGGGATGTAATTTATCTACTCCATTTACAGTGATTTTATCAGTACCAATACCAATGATATTTGCACCCATTTGATTCAACATTTCACATAATTGTACAATTTCTGGCTCCTTCGCTGCGTTTTCAATTTGAGTCTCTCCCCTTGCTAACACACTTGCCATTAAAATATTGCCAGTAGCACCTACCGATGGAAAATCAAAACTAATCTTGTTACCCTTTAGGTATTCTGCTTTTGCTAATATATAGCCACTTTCAAGACTTATTTTTGCTCCAAGTTGTTCCAATCCCTTTAAATGAAAATCTACCGGTCTTGGACCCCAAGCGCATCCTCCAGGAAGAGATACTCTTACCTCACCAAACCTGGCAAGCAAAGGACCTAAAACATAGAATGAAGCTCTCATAGTTTTTACTAGGTCATATGGTGCCTCTAAATTGTTGACATCAGAAGCGTCAATGGATAATGAATTATTTTTAAATGCTACGTTAGCGCCAATAATTTCTAATAACCGTATCATTGTCCTGGTATCTCGAAGATCTGGAACACTATTTATCGTAGTTTTCCCATCAACAAGCAATGCTGCAGTCATTAAAGGTAATACAGCATTTTTTGCTCCACTTATATCTACAGTACCAGAAATTTGATTGCCTCCATTTACAACAAACTTATCCATACATTATAATCCTAAATTCTGGTAAATAGAGTTATGTGTAGAATATAAATCAATCATTATTTATCTGAGTAGAATCTTGAAGCAAATATAATCCCAATAATGATACCAATTCCATCAGCAATTACATCAAGCGCACTTGAAAATCTTCCAGGAACAAATGATTGCCATATTTCATCAAAAACTGCAAAACACAAACAAATTATAGAAATATTAATCATATTCTTAATTGATTTGCTATTAAAACTTCTAACACTTAAAAATCCTAATATTGAATATTCAATTATATGAAATAACTTATCCCAAGAAAGCAAAACAAATCGAGGTATAGAGTTCCCTGGAATGCTTGATACAGATAAAATCAAAACACCGTATATAATTAATAATTTTCTATAAGATTTAATTTTCATATTTTGAGAGAAGGGATGGAATTTCATTCAATATATCAGAGGCGATCATCCCTCTCATACCATTTTTACTAACATAATTATCTGCTGCTTTACCATGGAAATAAACAGCTAATTTTGAAGCATCATTACAATTTAATCCTTGTGCAATAAATCCTCCAATCATTCCCGCAAGAATATCTCCAGTACCAGCCGTAGATAATCCAGGGTTACCGGAAGAATTAACATGAACAATTTTATCGTAGAAGGTACAACTAGGAGCATTCTTTGCTACTAATACACCTTTAAAGGAGACCATAAAATCATTTATAACAGTAGTAAACTGATTTATAATAATTTTAGAATCAATATCCAATAAACGAGACATCTCTCCATAATGAGGTGTAATAACAAAAGGAACTTGAATATTATCAAGCAACTTTCTATTTTGAGAAAATACCCTTAATGCATCAGCATCAATAACTAGTGGCTTACTACAAGTTGCTATTATTTTTTCAGCAAAATCTATTGTTTGCTGATTTTGACCTATGCCGGGGCCAATAATCACAACATCAGCCCAATCAAACTTTTTAGAAACCTCTTCATAATTTTTTGATAAGAAATAACCTTTATCTTCATCATCGCAAATAATTGTCATAGCCTCAGTAATTTTTTTTTCATAGATATCATTAATTGATTTGGGGGCTACAGAAACAACTAATCCTGCTCCAACTCTAAAAGCTCCAAACGCACAAAGTGCGGCAGCTCCTGTCATTCCTTTTGATCCTGCAATAATCAAGACCTTACCTTGCTTGTATTTATTTGTATCAATATGTAAAGGTTTAAGTAAAGTTGAAATATCTTTTTCTAAGAATAAATTCCACTTTAAACCATTCAAATGACTAAATGCCTTTTTTGGAAAACCAATATCCGCGACATGAATCTCACCACATAATAATGGACCATCTCGCATCGTAAGTCCTATTTTTGGATGCCCCATTGTTACTGTATAATCAGCATGCACTCCAACAGGTTCTGCAATGCCAATATCAGCTTGTAATCCCGAAGGTATATCAATAGACAAAACTTTTGCTTTAGATTTATTAATTTTCTTTATCCATGGATAAAGATTTTCTCTAACAGACCCCTTAACACCAGTGCCCAATAATCCATCTATTATAAAATCATATTTCAAGTCATCAGCTACAGTAATACATGAAAATTGAATATTAATTCCTTTATCAAGACATTGATCAGCAAATACTCGCGAATCACTACTAAGCTCATCTAAGCTGCATACACAAAAAATTTTAAGTTTATATTTTTTTGAATGGAGAAATATTGCAGAAGCAAAACCATCACCTCCATTATTTCCTTTTCCACAAACAATAGCGATAGAAGGGTTGTTCATTTTACATAAATAGGAAGTTGATAATTCAGAAATACTTTTTCCAGCTTCCCCCATTAAATCAATGCCTTTTATATCAAACGTATTTAAAGATATTTTATCTAAATCTTTTGATTGTTTTTGTGTAAGTAATTTCAAGATAAGGAAACTAAAGCAAATGCAATTGCTAATTCATCAATATGTGAAATACTAACTTTAACGAATACGTTTTTTAAATCTTGAGTAGATAATTTTACTTCTGGAGCACCAGATACATTTGAAATAATTTCAATATCAGCAAAATCAATTGAATTAATAATACTAGATGAGTACAGTGCTTTTTTCACTGCTTCTTTTGCAGCGAATCTACCAGCATAATGAACAGCTGGATTTGACTTTAAATCACAATAAGATTTTTCTTTATCTGTAAAAACATGCTTTTTAAATCTATCTGAATATTGTTGGAGAATTTTCTCAATACGTGAAACAGAAACTATATCTGTTCCAATAAAGTATTCAGACACTATTTATCTCGTTTACAATACCAACTATTTCATAGACATCATTTATATCCCAATCTGCACCAGATTCAACAGTGCCAAATGAATCTCCATAGCGGGCAAATATAGTACGTATTCCAAGATTATTTGCTCCTGCAACATCTCTTTCAGGCCAATCTCCAACCATTAGAGTTTCATTTGGATCGGTGTTTAATTCTTTCAAAGCCATTTGAAACGGTATAGGAGATGGTTTTCTTGCATTAGTATCATCGAATGTTAATACAATATCAAAATGATGATGAAGATTCAAATAATAAATCCTCATCCATGCTTCTCTACTTGGAGCATCAGAGACCACAGCAAGTTTAATTCCCATTTTCATTAACTCGACCAATGTATGGTTTACATTTGGATATAATAAAAGGTTAGCCTCTCTTGCTCTTCTATATGCAACTATTGCAGCTGCTAAATATTTGTTATTCACCTCTCCAACAGTTTTATCTAAAAAATAATTGAATACTTGTTGGTTTTCCCAGCCTTCTTTTTCATAAATAGAAACAATGGTATTATAGGATTTTTCATTGTCAATATCTAAACCTGCTTCAATCATACCAGCGATAGCTGCTTTAACTGCATACTCTTTCATTTTCATGAAATCTAAAAGAGTATTATCTAGGTCAAATATGACCGCCTTTATCATTATATTATTCTTATAAAGTTAATTGTTTAATCTTGATATTTTTGGGGGTTCATAATTTTATCCATTTCATACTCTGCTATTTTTCTCCATGATCTATCTTTTCGTCCTTTTTCTAATGCATTTACAGCTGCAATTTTGTTTCCTTTTCCATTACACCAAACTGAGATTCCAAGCTCCACCCAAGCACCGCCGAAGTTTTTCTTATAATCTGTAGCATTCCTAGCAGCTTCTTGAGCATTTTCACAATCTCCTAGCTTATTGTAAGCAGAAGACAAACGGTACCAAGACATTGCATCTTTTTCATTGTAAGTAGTGGCAAGAACAAGGTTATTTACTGCATTACCCCATTCTTCCATTTCAATATAAACAACTCCAAGAGTTGAGTACCCTTTGGAATAATTAGGATTTACTTGTACAGATGTATTCAAAACTTCAATAGCTTTTTCATAATTCTTCTCATTAAAATAAATCTCACCCATAGCGCCGTATGCTTTATCATAAGCAGGGTAAACCTCAACAGCTGAATTAAATGCTGAAATAGCACCCATATTATCACCATTAGATTTCTTTGAAAGTCCTAGTGCAAACCAACCTTTATAAAAATCAGGATTAATTGAAAGAGATGACTCATAATGTTCAATTGCGCGATCACGATTACCCATTTTTGCTTCAATTACACCAATTTGGTAATGTGCTTGATAAAAACTATCATCAAAATCTAGAACTTTTCGATACGATTCTATTGCACCATCTAAATCACCGCGTTTATAAGATCGATTCCCATCATTAAATGCTTTTTTTGTTACATTATCCATAGCAGTCCTAGCTTTTTCATGATAGGGATTAATCTCTAGTGCCTTTTTGAAATGAATAACAGCTTCATCAAGGTTTTTTTCTCGATAACGTACTAAACCTTTACTAAATGCAGCCTCAGAAAAAAATGGAAACTTTTCCAATACAATTCTATAACTTTCAAATGCATTGTCAAAATCACTATCACTCATATACCTGGAAGCATCACTCATTAAAGTATTTATTTCATTAATTCTATCGAATTCATCTCTATACTCTTGGTTCTCAGGGTCTATATCAATAGCCTGACGTAGAAACTCTTGCGTATTTTTCATTTTACCAAAACGAAGGTTTATTCTTGCTAATTCAAGCATAGCAGGGGAAAAAGTTGGATCCATTCCAAGAGCTTTTTTAAATAAAACTTCAGCCTGTTCATAATCACCATTTGCTAATTGCTCTCTTCCATCATTTAACACTTGATCAGGACTCTGACCAAAAAGAATTGAGACTATTGAAAAGACAAAGATATTTTTATTTATATTTTTAATCATTATTGTACTCCATTCGTGCCGAAGGCGGGACTCGAACCCGCACAGGGTTTCCCCCACTGCCCCCTCAAGACAGCGTGTCTACCAGTTCCACCACTTCGGCTATCAGAATTATTCAATTTCAAGATTCTGTTGTATATCAGGGGCTGATAGATCTAATAACCTTTCATCTGCCTCGCGTTTGAGTATTGATTCATTCTCCACTACATTTGGAGCACTTAATAAACTAATTAGGACTCCGAGTGCCATAAATGCAATTGCAAACCATGTTGTAATTCTACTTAATGCTGTTGCAGCTGCACGTCCTCCAAAAATAGAATTTCCCATTCCAGCGCTTAAACCACCTGCTAAACCTCCACCTTGACCTGCCTGCATTAAAATTACTGCAATTAATAAAATACTAATTATTGTATGTATAACTATTAAAACACTTATCATTACTTACCTCATAAACTTACTATGAACAATTTCTATTATTTTAGAAAAAGTGTCCAAATTTAAACTTGCGCCACCAATTAAAAAACCATCAACTCCTTTTGTATTAATTAACTCTTCTGAATTATCTGGTTTCACAGAACCTCCATACAATATTGGAATATCAATATTTAAATTATTATCATATAATTCCATTAATATATCTCGAATCATTTTATGAGATTCTTGCACTTGATTTGGAAGAGCATTCACTCCAGTTCCTATTGCCCAAACTGGCTCATAAGCTATAATGATTCTATCCAATGCATCTATATTAACTCCAGCTAAACCTTCCTCCAATTGCTCTAATAGAATTGTACGCGTATTATTTGATTCACGATCATCAAGCTTTTCTCCTACACAGAATATTGGAATAATTTCATTATCCAACACCGTGTGAATTTTCCTATTTATATCTTTATTTGACTCATTAAAAATATGTCTACGTTCTGAATGCCCAATAATCACATATTGAACACTACAAGATTTAAGCATATTAACTGAAATCTCACCAGTAAATGCACCTTCCTTTTCAAAATACACATTCTGAGCACCAAGACTCATATCCAAATCAGATATCATTTCATTCATGTGAAAGAGCGATGTAAACGGCGGGCAGAATATAATTGTTGGTTTTTCCTTATCCAAAAGCAAATTACTTAATTCAGAAATGAAATCAACACCCTCTTGAGGCGTCTTGTACATCTTCCAATTAGCAGCAACAATAGGTTTTTTAATCATAATTTTCCCAATGCTTCAATAGCAGGAAGACTCCTACCGCTTAAGAGTTCTAAGGATGCACCACCACCAGTAGAAACATGTGTAAAATCTTCAATATTTGAAAATTTTCTCACTGCAGATGCGCTATCCCCCCCACCAACTATCGTAGTTATATGTTCATCCTTTAAATTAGATAAAGAAATTGCAATCTCTTTAGTGCCATTTTCAAATTCCTTTTTTTCAAATACTCCCATTGGACCATTCCATAATATTGTACCAGATTGACTTAATATTTTAGAGAATAACTTTATAGTCTCATTCCCAATATCTAAACCCATCATATTAGTAGGAATTGAATCAAATGATACAGTTTCAAGTTTAGATGGTTCATCTATTGAATCTGAAACAATGAAATCAACTGGAAAAACTAATTTAACTCTATTTCTTCTAGCTTTTTTTATAATCTCATTTGCAATAGAAATCATTTTTTCATCAACAATAGAATTTCCAACATTTAACCCTTTTGCTTTTAAAAAAGTAAATGCCATTCCACCACCTATTAAAATCGTATTTGCATCGATAAGAAATTTTTCAATAAGATCTATTTTATCAGAAATTTTTGCACCTCCAAGTAATATCGTTAGAGGTTCTTTTGGGTTTTTAAATTTTTTTTGGAGATATTGGACTTCTCTTTTCATTAATAGACCCATACCCTTATGTATGAAGTTATCAGTCACACCAACATTTGACGCATGTGAACGATGAGAAGTGCCAAAAGCATCGTTTATATATATTTGACCATGTTTTGATAATAAAGTAGAGAATTCAACATCGTTGTCTTCTTCACCAGAATGAAAGCGTAGGTTTTCTAATAAATGTACTTCACCTGGGTGAAGACCGATAGTTACATTAATAGAGTCTTCATTAATACAGTCATGAGAAAACTTTATTGGAATTTCTAAAAAGTCAGATAAGACTTCACCAACTGAAATCAAACTGAATTCTTCATTAATTTTTCCATTTGGCCTGCCTAAATGCGACATTAGAACTACGGAAGCTCCAGATTCTAGACATTCTTTAATTGTTGGTATAGAACACTGTATTCTATAAGCGTCTTTAACAACTCCATTCTCAATAGGGACATTGTAATCAACACGAATCAATACTCGTTTATCTTTTAAGTCAAATGAATTTAATGATCTAATCATATTAATTATTTTGAAAGTATTTTATTAGTCTGAATATATACTAGTAGTTAATAAGTTTTATCAATGAAAACGGTACAATTTACACACGCAGATAAATTAACGTTACAGGATTTAATTTTTCATCGTATTCATGAAATATTGCTTGTTGCAAGTCCATATGACTCATTTGTGCTAGAAGAAGACGGAAGATTAACCGAACAAATTTTGCATGAGTATATGGGCATGAACTTTAGCAATGCTCCCCGCGTCTGGCAATCATCTACTGCAGCAGACGCATTAACTATGCTTTCAAGACAAGACTTTGACTTAATTGTAGTAATGATGAGAATTGCAGATATGGATCCAATTCTTTTTTGTTCGAAGATAAAAGAATTATATCCACAGAAACCTGTTGTTCTACTAGCATTTGATGAATCAGAAATAAAGCAATTACCTGAAAAGTTTGAAAAATCTTCAATTGATAACATATTTATTTGGTCTGGAAATGCCAATGTATTATTAGCTATTGTAAAACTCCTTGAAGATAAAATGAATATTAAGCGAGATATCAAAAAAGCCGATGTTCGTTGTATCATTCTTATCGAGGATTCTCCTAGATATTATTCTCTTATTTTACCAATGATTTACAAAGAAATAAGTCACCAAGTAAAAGAAATGGTAGATAAAAGTGCAAGCGATCATGAAAGGCTATTGTATATGCGTGGCCGACCAAAAATTCTATTAGCAAGATCATATGAAGAGGCTGAAAGATATTTTAAGCGTTTTCGAATGAGCACCTTAGGAATTATTTCTGATATTCGTTTCCCCAAAAAAGGAAAACTTGATAAGAATGCAGGTGCGAAATTTGCTCGATGGGCACGTTCAATTGATCCTAGTATACCAATTATGTTACAGTCAAAACATAATAAGAATGCTAATCTAGCAAAAGAAGTTCAAGCTCATTTCCTATACAAAGATTCACCAACGCTATTAAGAGAGCTGAGAGATTTTCTGGTTAGCAATTTTGGATTTGGTGATTTGGTTTTTCGCACACCAAAAGGCAAAGAAATCATAAGAGTATCTGATTTAAATGGATTAATTAATGCAATTAATACCGTTCCAGAAGAATCATTACTTTTTCATGCAAAAAGTAATCATTTTTCTAATTGGCTAGCTGCACATGGATACCTTGGACTAGCATCGAAAGTGCGCCCTATAAATTATGCTGATTTTAAAGATTCTTTGGAGCATCGAAATTACTTAATCGAACTAATCAACAATACAATACAAAACAGAAAAACTAGACAAGTAGTTGAAATGCAACGTGATAAATTTGATCATTCAAAACGATTTATACAGATTTCAGGAGGATCTCTAGGTGGGAAAGCAAGAGGATTAGCGTTTGCACAAAAAATGATTCGTTCTTCTAATCTAAGAAAAAGGTATCCAGAGGTAAATATTAATATTCCACACGTTGCTGTTATTGGAACAGACTCTTTTGATCAATTTATGAGAGAAAATAATTTGTGGAATAACGCACTTTCTGACAAATCAAATAAGCAGATAAATAATCTATTTATTAAATCATCCTTTAATAAATCATTAATGGAATCCCTTAAGTTATTTATCAAATCAGTAAAATATCCCTTGGCCGTACGATCTTCTAGCCTACTAGAAGATTCACAATACCAACCTCTTTCAGGGATGTATGCTACTTACATGCTTCCAAATAATCAATCTAAGGTAAATGAAAGGCTAGATGATTTAGTTACTGCAATTAAACTTGTATATGCATCTACTTTTTATCAAGATCCTAAATCACTTATAAGCAGATCTGTGCATAGAATTGAAGAAGAAAAAATGGCTGTTATTTTGATGGAAATGGTTGGACAAAATTATAATGATCGATATTATCCTACGTTCAGTGGAACAGCTCAAAGTTTTAATTTTTACCCTATTTCATATATGAAAAGAAATGACGGTGTGGCGCACTTAGCTCTTGGTCTAGGACGTACAATTGCAAATGGCGAAAAATCATTGCGGTTTTCACCAAAATATCCAGGAATATTACCACAATACTATTCAATTAAAGCTACGATTGAGAGCTCTCAAAATTCTTTTTACGCAATGCGATTGAATGGAAAAAATTCTTCTTCATTAAAAAATGAAGATAAAAATCTATCATCATTTAGCTTGAAAATTGCTGAAAAAGATGGATCATTAAAATGGTCGGGTAGCGTAGTTTCTAATGAAGATAATATTATCAGAGACACTTTGGCTCAAAATGGAACTAGAGTCATTACTTTTACCCCCATATTAAAATGGTCTATGTTTCCTTTAGTCGATATATTAAACGATCTATTAGAAATGGGGAAAGATTCTCTTGGTTGCGAAGTAGAAATAGAATTTGCTGTAAATATCTTTGAAGATGAAAATAAAAGTCCTGAGTTTTCACTCCTGCAAATAAAACCTATGGTAATGGGTGGTTCAAGAGAATTAATTAATATGGATAATGAATCATCAAAATCAATATTATGTAATAGCAAAGTAACATTAGGGGATGGATTTATTGATAATGTTCAACATATTGTTTTTGTTGATCCAAAGAAATTTAGAGCTGCAAACACAAAAACAATTGCTAAAGAAATTCATCAAATCAATAATGCCATGTTAAATAAATCTCCTTATATACTTGTAGGTCCTGGAAGATGGGGATCTGCTGATCCATGGTTAGGAATCCCTGTAAATTGGGAGCATATTAGTGGCGCAAGTGCAATTGTTGAAATTGGAATAAATGATTTTCCGGTTGACCCTTCATTTGGAAGTCATTTTTTTCAAAATGTTACAAGTATGAGATTAGGGTATTTTACGATTGATAATGATTCAAAAGAAGAATCATTTGATCACAATTGGTTAAAAAAACAAAAAATAATAAAGAACAAAAAATTTACTGCCTGTTATGAATTAGAACGTCCATTACGAATTAAAATTGATGGTCAAACTGGAAATGGAATTATACTAAAACCTAACGAAATTGATATAGAACCAATGGATGAACAAGAAACCAGTGGAATATAATTAGACTACTCCCTGATCAATCATTGCATCAGCAACTTTAATAAACCCAGCTATATTTGCACCCTTTACATAATTTACATATTTATTATCTTCAGAACCAAATTCAGTACATTGACTATGTATATCTTTCATAATTTGGTGTAAACGTTGATCTACTTCATTTCTAGTCCAAGATAATCGCATATTATTTTGACTCATCTCCAAACCAGATACAGCAACCCCTCCTGCATTTGCAGCTTTTCCTGGACCAAATAAAATTTTCTTTTCCGTAAAGACATCAATTGCTTCTGGTTCCGAAGGCATATTTGCTCCCTCCGATACACAAATACATCCATTTTTTATTAATGTTTTTGCATCATCTATATTAATTTCATTTTGAGTTGCACAAGGTAATGCTATTTCACATGGGATTAGCCATGGTCTTTTACCATCATGATATTCGCATTTAAATTCTTTGGCATAATCCTTAATTCTACCTCTTTTAATATTCTTTAAATCCATAATCCACGCTAATTTTTCTTCATCAATTCCTTTTGGATCATGAATTGTACCATTTGAATCAGACATAGAGACTACTTTTCCACCTAATTTCGTTACTTTCTCAGTTGCATATTGCGCAACATTTCCTGATCCTGAAACAGTAACTATCTTTCCTTCGAAAGATTCATTTTTACGTTTAAGCATTTCATTTGCAAAATAAACAGCACCATACCCAGTAGCTTCTGGCCGAATCTTACTTCCACCCCAATTGAGACCTTTTCCTGTCAATACCCCACTAAATTCATTTCGTAATCGTTTATATTGACCAAATAAATAACCAATCTCGCGACCTCCTACTCCTATATCGCCAGCTGGCACATCTGTATTTGGACCAATATGACGAAAAAGTTCTGACATAAATGATTGGGTAAAACTCATTACTTCATTATCAGATTTTCCTTTTGGATCAAAATCTGAACCACCCTTACCACCACCCATAGGCAACGTGGTAAGGCTATTTTTAAATATTTGTTCAAAACCAAGAAATTTTAAAATACTTAGATTCACAGAAGCATGAAAACGCAGACCACCTTTATATGGACCAATAGCTGAATTAAACTCCACCCTGTAACCTCTATTTACTTGTGTTTTTCCACGATCATCTCGCCAAGGAACTCGAAACATAATTACCCGTTCAGGCTCAATAATTCGATCCAATATTCCCTCATGAATATATTGGGGATGATCTTGTACATAGTCCCATATCGAAGTAATCACTTCATGCACAGCTTGATGAAATTCATTTTCACCTGGTGATCTAGAAATTACATTTTTCATAAAAGCATCTACGGATTTATACATATTTTATACTCCTATTTAAGTAAAAATCAAAAATCAATTAAGTTAGTTGTTCCTCTAATAATCATATCTTTCCATCGATAATTACGGAATTCATTTGGATGGTTTGAATGAATTTGTTCAAACATTCCCGCACCTTCTTCTTTATTAATAAAAATAAATAAATAACCGCTATCTGAATCATCATAATGCCAAATTTCATAGCTTAATCTTTCTTCATTTGCGCTATATGATTCAATATTACTTGGTCGACCATATAATATTAACACGCGACCCCTATCTGTATTTCTACCTAAAAAACTTCTAGTAGAAAACTGTTGATCCGCAATAGCCATATATTTATTCAATCGATCATAAAATTCATTTTGAGAAGATTCTGAATCAAAGTCTCGTTGTTCAAAAAAATTAGCTATTTGCATAATTTGTTCAGCTCTATTAGACTTAATTATATCTTGAAGTTCCGATTCCGTCATGAAATATCCAACTATATCTATAAAATCATTTAACTCATCATTTTCCATTGCATCAAGCATTATTGTAAAGTTGCTTTTGAAGTCAGCAGGTTGTTCTTTTACAACAAAAAATTCCCGATTAACAAATGTCTTATTTCCGGTTTGATCATCTTGTATATCAATTTTTAATTTATATCTACCAGCGAGCAGCCCCATAATATTCATACCAAATGTCTCTACACTAGATTCACCTGGCTTATTTTTTATAAAGGGACCTCTATGAATTAGCTCCTTACCTTGTTGATTATAGATTTTGTAATTTAAAGTATATGTACCATTATCATCATTCAAACCATATAATTCTCCATATGTGTATAGCATTGGTCTTCCTAATCCAAATACACTACTTGGGTTGGGAGTAATAGTAAATCCATTCCGATTTATACTTCCATCCATAAATTCTTTTTCTCTTTTTAAAAAGGTGCATAATATCAAATCGCTTGTAGATAAATAATTATCATCTATCTTCCGAATAATTATATTTTTTGTTGAAACATATACTTGTTTTGATACCAAATCTGTAATTGTAGTAGTGAATACAACATTCCCTCTAGTTAATATAAATTTAGATTGCTGTACCATACTTACAAGCCTTTCTTTAAGGCCTGGTCTCTCTAAAGATTTTTCACGTATTCGAAATGCATCTTGAGCAGCTGTCTCTCCGTTAATAAATACACGAACATCAATTAATCCCTCAAAAATATATTCATTTCCATCATCTACCCATTGAAATAACTTTTTTGGGATCATTAGATTAACGACTACCTCCGTATTTAACTCATCACCACGGAATTGATCTATACTCATATCAAAAGGTGTAGGTAATAAAGAAATCTGCTGACTGAAAAGGCAGTTTATAAATATAAAAAACAGTATGTAGAATTTACGCATCGGACTGAGCCGCTTTATCATTAAGAAATTACCTTGAAATTATTCTCTAAAACAAGTCTAGCTGCAAAATATTTTAAAGAGCTATTAATTGAGAAATCCCCTCTAAAAACTTGGTCTCTAAAGAGGCTATTATTAACTTCCGAACCTTTAATGGCGGAGTAGCTCAGCTGGTTAGAGCAGTGGAATCATAATCCACGTGTCGGGGGTTCGAGTCCCTCCTCCGCTACAACATATCTACAAATGGGTCGACCAGATTATTAGATAGTAATAAACCAAGAAACCTAGACTAACTATAACAAAAATTTTGATTATAAATTTCTTAATCAAACTAAATATACAATACCAGTTATTAGCATAGCTGTCACTATTGCCTTTATTATAATTTTCAATGATTGTAATCGT
>CEVZ01034419.1_pt1 | contig 14541 bp, 12 predicted proteins | sample 361371 | NCBI WGS metagenome assembly CEVZ01 (sample SAMEA2620217, study PRJEB7988) | marine metagenome | isolation source: saline water (ENVO:00002010), including
ACAATCGAGTGGGAATAGAGTTTTAAGGGGTGTTAAATTGTTTGCATTAAGAAATATATTTCTAATTATTTTTATAACATTAATTTCTTATGAAGTTTCAGCTAAAAAAATTCAAATTAATAAAATTGTTAATTTGAATTCACCTTGGGGTATGACATTTTTAAATGAAAATGAAGTTTTGGTGACTGAAAAAAAAGGAAAAATAAGACTGATAAATTTCAGCACACTATCAATAAAAGATATAAAACATAATTTGAATATTATATCTAGAGGTCAGGGAGGCTTGCTCGACATTATATATAAAGATGAGAAAGTATGGGTTTCTTATTCTGAGAATAGAGGCTCTTCTAAAACTAGTACCTCAATAGCAAAGGCTGATTTTGATAAAGATGAGATGATTTTTAAAAATATTTTTCAAGCTAATCCACCAATAAATTCTGGCTATCATTTTGGATCAAGACTAGTTATTGCAGGAAATTATCTTTTTGCTTCTGTAGGAGAAAGAGGAAGAGGTATGATAGCTCAAGATGCAACAAAACATCCAGGTAGTATTATTAGAATATATCTTGATGGCAGCATCCCCGAAGATAATCCAAAGTATATGGGTTTTGAAGAATGGTTGCCAGAAATCTATCAAATTGGAATTCGAAATCCGCAAGGTTTGACTTTATCTATTGATGGAAAAACAGTTTATGCAAGTAATCATGGTGCTAGAGGAGGAGATTGGTTTGGAGAGGTTAAAAAAGGTGAAAATTATGGATGGGAAATACTTGGGTGGGGAGGAACAAATTATTCAGGTTCATCTATAGGTCCTAAATGGCAGGAAGGTTTCACCCAAGCTATATATTATTGGGTTCCATCCATAGCTGTTAGCGCTATTACTATTTATCAGGGTAAAGAATTTCAAGAATGGAACGGTCATGCATTAATTACTTCTCTAAAAGATCAATCACTAAGAAAATTAATTTTTAATAATTCAGATCAGATAATTGAAGATATAATTTTTGAAAATGAGATTGGAAGAATTAGAGATATTTCAATACACCCTAGTAATGGTAAAATATACTTGCTAAGTGACAGAGCTTTATGGATTATGGAGAATGATTCTTAAATAATTTAAATTTTATTTAGAAGGGAGAATTCAATGAGTAATAAACCAGTTTATTTTGTAGGAGATGTGGATATTCATAATATTGATAATTATAAAGGCTATATGGAACAGGTAAAACCGATAGTAGAAAAATATGGTGGAGAATATTTAACCCGAGGAGGTCCTATGGAAGCTCTTGAAACTAATCTCTGGTCGCCAACGAGAATGGTTCTTTTAAAGTTTCCAAATAAACAGGCGGCATTGGATTGGATGAACTCAGAAGAGTACCAACCAGTGAAAAAAATTAGACAAGAGAACTCTTCAGGTACAATGGTTTTATTAGAAGGAATTTAATTAATATAAATTTGGAGAATTTAAAATGACTGCATATCTTTTAGTAAGAGCAGAAGTAGAAAAAGAAAGTAGAGAGGGTTTCGATCAATGGTATCAGAATGAGCATTTACCTAGTGCTTTAGAGGAGTTTAGTGATTCAATAGGTGCTTGGAGGGCTTGGAGCGATGTAGAAGAAGGAATACATCTGGCTTTTTATGAATTTGAAAATTTAGAGAATGCTCACAAGTTATTAGGCTCAGATTTAATGAAGGAATTTATTAAAGAATTTGATAGGAATTGGTTAGGTAAGGTGACTAGAACTCGAGATGTTTTTGAAGTAAAACAAAAACTAGAAAAATGATTTTTTTATAGATAATAGCTTTTTAATTTTATTAAGGGTCAATAAATGAAGTATAATCAAAATAGAAAATTAGGGAAAACTGGACCAGATATTTGTCCTATTGGATTTGGTGCTATGTCTTTAACCAATTTTTATGGTCCTTGTAATGATATGCAGGCGGATAAAATTTTAAATAAAGTTTTAGACTTAGGAATAAATCATATTGATACTTCTAATGTCTATGGTGCAGGGACTTCTGAATCACGTATAGGAGAATTTTTAGCGAAACAGGGTAAACAAAAAAATAATCTTTTTTTTATAGCTACAAAAGCCGCTATTTGTAGAGACCCAGAGACAGGAGTTAGGAGTTTTAATAATACAGAAAGGCATTTGGAAGAAGAATTAGATAAAAGTTTGGTTCGCTTAGGAGTAGATTCAATAGATTTGTTTTATATCCATAGAAGAGATCCTAAGATACCTATTGAAGATGTTACTGAGTCTTTAGTAAAATTTATTAAGAAGGGTAAAATTAAAAGCATTGGTTTTTCTGAGATAGCTCCAACTTCTCTAAAAAGAGCGTCTAAAATTCATCATATTGCAGCTGTACAATCTGAATATTCTTTATCCACGCGTTCTCCAGAAATGGGACTTGTACAGGAATGCAAAAATTTAGGTACAGCCTTAGTAGCATTTAGTCCTGTGGGGAGGTCTTTTTTAACTGATTCACCTTTATCATATGATGTTGTAAAAGAGTTAGATTTTACAAAAAATAATCCTAGATTTTTAGAACAGAATTATATGCAAAATATAATTTTAACAGATAAATTTAGAGAGTATGCAAATGATCTAGGAGTAAAAACAGCATCGCTTTCACTAGCATGGTTGCTTAGTAAAGGTGAACATATTATTCCTATACCTGGAACACGTTCAGAAAAACATCTAGATGAGTTGGTTTTATCTAAAGATATAGAAATAAATGATACTATTATCAGTGAAATTGAAAAAATCTTACCTATAGGATGGGCGTATGGAGATAGATATTCCGACGCCCAATGGATTGGACCTGAAAGATATTGTTAAGAATTTTTTAATTCTTGTCTTCTTTCATGTAAAACAGGTTCTGTATAACCTGAAGGAAGCTCTGTTCCTTTAAAAATTAAATCACATGCTGCCTTATAAGCAATTGTATCAAATGACTGCGCCATTGGAATATATTTCTTGTCATTACTATTTTGATTGTCTACTACTTTAGCCATTTTTTTCATTGTTGATTTTACTTGTTCTTCAGTAACAATTCCATGATGTAGCCAGTTTGCTATAGCTTGAGACGAAATTCTACAAGTTGCTCTGTCTTCCATTAAGCCAATATTATTAATGTCTGGTACTTTAGAACAGCCCACACCTTGGTCTATCCATCGAACAACATATCCTAAAATTCCTTGGGCATTATTTTCAATTTCTTTATTAATTTCTTCATTTGACCAATTCTGTCCATCTGAGACGGGAATATTAAGCAAATCATCAATATAAGATTCATGGTCAGAATTCATTATTTGATTTTGTACAGCAAAAACATCTGTTTCATGATAATGTGTGGCATGAAGAGTTGCCGCAGTAGGACTTGGAACCCAAGCACAGTTAGCACCTGCTTTAGGGTGATTAGACTTTTGTTCCATCATATTTTGCATTAGATCTGGCATAGCCCACATACCTTTACCTATTTGTGCTTTACCTTGTAATCCGCAAGAAAGCCCTATATGAACATTGCGTTTTTCGTAGGCGTTTATCCAATTTGTATTTTTCATGTCTCCTTTTTTAAGAAATGGTCCTGCCTCCATAGAAGTATGTATTTCATCTCCCGTTCTGTCTAAGAATCCTGTATTTATGAAAGCTACCCTATTTTTTGCCGCTCTTATACATTCTTTTAAGTTTACACTTGTCCGTCTCTCTTCATCCATAATACCAATTTTTACGGTATACTTTGGAAGGTTTAAAATTTCTTCTACTAAAGTAAAAATTTCATTAGTAAAAGCAACTTCTTCTGGTCCATGCATTTTGGGTTTTACTATATAAATAGATCCTTTTGTGGAATTTCGTAAACCTTCTTTTTTTGATAAATCATGAATAGCTATTAGTGTAGTACATATAGCATCAATTAATCCTTCACCAACTTCTTCATTGTTTTCGTCTAAAACTGAAGGGTTTGTCATTAGATGTCCAACATTTCTATTTAGCATTAAAGAACGTCCTTTTAAAATAACATCTTTGCCTTCAGAATTAGTTATAGAAATATCTTCATTCAATTTTCTAGTTATAATTTTATCACTTTTTGTAAATTCTTCGGTAAGATCTCCCTTCATTAAACCTAACCAGTTTCTATAAGCCAAAACTTTATCTTCGCTATCTACAGCAGCGACACTATCTTCACAATCCATTATGGTAGTAATGGCAGATTCAAGAATTATATCAGCAATATTTGCGGGATCATCTTTACCAATTGTATCATCAGCATCAATTAATAATCTTAAATGCAATTTATTTTTGATAAAGATTAACTCTTTGAGTTTATCATTTATATATCTGAATCCAGCATACTGATTAATATTAACTAATTGTACTTCACTATTTTCGTTTATGATTAATTTATTATTAATTATTTCTAGTTTGTTTACATCTTTCCATTTTATTCCCTTTAAGGGAACTACTTTATCCAGATAGTTTTTTGCATAACTAATTACTTTTTCTCCTCTATCAGTACTATAATTTCCAGCTGGTGGCATATCTCCCATGGCATCAGTACCATATAAAGCATCATAAAAGCTTCCCCATCTTGCATTAGCTGCATTCAAAGCATAACGAGCATTCATAATTGGAACAACTAATTGTGGGCCACAGATTTCAGCGATTTCCGAATCAACATTATTTGTTTCAATTTTAAATTCTGGGCCTTCATCAACTAAATAATTTATCTCTTTTAAAAAGTTATAGTATTCCTCTTTATTGTGATTTTTTCCTCTATTTTGAATATGCCATTCATTTATTTTTTTTTGGATATTTTCTCTTTTATTAAGTAATTCTTTATTTTTAGGATTTAGTTCTTTAACTAATTCAGAAAAACCACGCCAGAATTGATCTGATGATACGGATGTGCCTGGTAGAGCTTCATTTTCAATAAAATTTAATAGTTTATTATCAATTTTTAAGCCAAATTTTTCTGTGTTATTCATTTTTTCCCTCTTTAAAATTTAAAATTGTAGTTTTATTTAAAGGCATATTATATTTATAGGTTAACTACTTTAACTTCTTTTGAAAACATACTATACAATATTTTTTATATTGGTTACAAAATAAAAAATGTATAATATTTTTTAAAGATGGATAATAAATTATGCAATCACAAATCATATGGGAACCTTCAAAAAAAATTATTTTAAATTCTAATTTATATAAATTCTTTGAATACGTAGGTTTTTCTAATAAAAATTATAGTGATTTACATGCTTGGTCTCTAAGTAATAAGGGGGAATTTTGGAGTGCTGTATGGGACTTTACTGGTGTTATTGGTGACAAAGGTAAGGTTAGTTTTATTGAGGACCATGATGCTTGGATGACAGGAGCTAAATTTTTTCCTGACGCTAAATTAAATTTAGCTGAAAACTTATTAAGAGGTAAGGACGATAATATAGTTGTAATTGAAACTAACGAAAGTGGAGATTATGAGGAGTATACTCTTAAAGAAATCAAATATATGGTCGCTAAGGTTGCCTATGGATTATCAGAAATAGGAATAAGTAAGGGAGATAGGGTTGCAGCTGTTCTTCCAAATAAAATTGAGAGTTTAATAAGTTTGTTGGCAACTGTATCTATTGGTGCAGTATGGACATCTTGTTCTCCTGATTTTGGAACTAAAGCTATTATTGATAGGATTGGGCAAACAGATCCCAAGGTTTTATTTACGACTTCAGACTATGTTTATGCAGGAAAAAAACATGATTTTGTGTCAAGAATAAAAGATATAAGTAAAAAATTAAAAAGTCTTAAAATGATTGTCTTAACGGAAGACAATAATATGTCTTCTAAAGATCTTCAATGTGATTATGAATTGTTTAATAATTTTGGAAATGAATCTAAATTAAATTTTTCAAGAGTCTTATTTAGTGACCCTTGTTATATTTTGTATACATCGGGAACTACAGGCGCTCCTAAAGCCATCGTGCATTCTGTAGGAGGAGTTATTCTTCAGCATTTAAAAGAACATAAGCTTCATTGTGACATCAAATCAGGGGATTCAGCCATGTGGTATACGAATATTGCATGGATGATGTATCATTGGATAGTTTCAAGTATTGCGTGTGAATCTATTCTAGTGCTGTATGATGGTGCTCCTGTTGTTACTTCATCAGGACATACTAATTATTCCTTGCTTTGGAATGTAGCTGAAAAGGTGAATTTAACTCATATGGGTATAAGTCCAAAGTATATGTCAAGTTTACAAGATAATAACTACATACCTAATAAAAATTATAATTTAAAAAGCTTAAGATGGTTAATGTCTGCAGGATCACCAGTTGCACCTAATCAGTTCGATTGGGCTTATAATTCTGTGAATAAAAATATGGTATTTGCTTCAATATCTGGTGGGTCTGAATTAATGGGATGTTTTTTACTTGGATCTCCAATGCATCCAGTAAGAAGAGGAGAATTAACAGTTAAAGGGCTTGGAATGGGAGTAAATGTATTTGATAGAAGGAATTCTCCAGTAATTGGTAAACCTGGTGATTTGGTTTGTACTGAACCTTTTCCATCTATGCCAATAACATTTTGGGGAAAAAATGGAGATGAAAGATATAGAAATACATATTTTAAGCAACGCGATGATGTATGGACGCATGGTGACTTAGCTGAGTTAACTCCATTTGGTTCTGGTATAATTTATGGAAGAACGGATAATACTCTAAATCCTGGAGGAGTAAGAATAGGAACGGCTGAAATTTATAATATTTGTGAGACTTTTAAAGAAATTGATGATTGTCTAGTTTTTAGTAAAAAAGTTGATAATGATGAAGAAATAATTTTATGTTTAAAATTACGAGAAAATTTTAATTTAGATAAGGGTCTTGCTAAAAAAATAAGAAAGACAATAAGAACTAATGCATCACCAAGACATGTGCCTAATAAAATTTATGCAGTTAATGATATACCATATACTATGAATGGTAAAAGAGTTGAAGGAGCTGCTAAATGGGTAATTGAAGGAAAGGAAGTGCCTAATCTTAGTTCTTTATCTAATGCCGAATGTTTAGATGAATACTCTTTATTAAATAGTAAACCAATATATTAAATAGGAACTAAATTTATGACTAATCTAATACCATTTAAACTAAAAGTATCAAATGAAGATTTAGAAGATTTAAACAGGAGATTAAATAATACTAGATTACCTGATCAACCTCCAATAGAAGCTTGGAAGACAGGAACAGACATCACTTGGTTTAAAAAATTATTGAATTATTGGAAAAACGATTATGATTGGAAAAAATCGGAAGAAGAATTAAATACTTTTGACCAGTTTAAAATCAATATTAATGATATTGACGTTCATTTTATTAAGTCTGAAGGAAAAGGTAAAAATAATATTCCTTTGTTATTATTACATGGATGGCCTGGATCAGTCTTTGAGTTTTTAGAAATCATTAAAATATTAAATGATCCCAATACATTTGGTATTGATACAAATTTTTCATTTACTTTAGTAGCGCCATCTCTTCCAGGATTTGGTTTGTCATTTAAAGCTAATCAGAAAAGGGTTGGTGTCGAAGAAATAGCAGATATGTTATTATTAATGATGAATAAGTTAGGCTATAGTAAATTTTTAATACAAGGAGGCGATTGGGGGTCTATGATAGGAACCCGAATGGCATATAAATATCCGGAAAATATAATAGGATTGCACTTAAATATGCTCTCTTTGAGGAGAGAGTTTGATAATAAAAGTAATATCACGCCAGAAGAAGAAGATTATATAAATCAAGTGAAAAATTGGAGGTTGGATGGAATGGGATATCAAGCCATTCAAGGCTCAAAACCACAAACTTTAGCATACGGCTTAACTGATTCACCATCAGGTTTAGCAGCATGGATATGCGAGAAGTTTTACGAATGGACAGATTGTAAAGGAAGTCCCGAAAATTCTATTTCATTTGATAAAATGTTAGCAAATATATGTTTTTATTGGTTTACAGGGGCAATAGGATCTTCTTTTTGGCCTTATTATGCCAGAAATCATAGGCCATGGTTTATACCTGAAGGAGCTACTATAAATGTACCAGTAGGATATTGTGAATTTCCATCTGAAATGCTTAAACCTCAAAAACTTCTTGCAGAAAAAACTTATATAAATATTTGTCGTTGGGAAAAAAAGGATCAAGGTGGACATTTTGCGGCATTAGAAAACCCAGAAGTTTTAGCACGTGAATTTATAGAATTTACTAGCGCTATAGATTTATGATAGTAATCCTGAGGTTAGTCCTATAATAAAAGAATAATCTTGGGCTATATCTTCAATTTGCCCGTCTCTTCCTGATTTGCCTCCATGTCCTGCTTCCATTTCTGTTTTAAGTAATAGTAAGTTTTGATCAGTTTTATATTCCCTTAATTTAGCTGTGTATTTAGTTGGTTCATCAAATAGTACACGGTTATCTGAGAGACTTGTTGTAATTAGCATGTGAGGATAATTCATTCTTTTAATATTGTTATACGGAGCGTATGAATAAATATATTTGAAATGACTTTTATAGCGTTTGGCATTTCCAAACTCTTTAAATTCTCCAATTGTTAAAGGAAGAGAATGATCTAAATTAGTGGTTAAAGAATCAACAAAAGGTACAGCCATAACAATTCCTAAAAATAATTCTGGTTTTTGATTAACTACCGCTCCCATAAGCAAGCCTCCTGCACTTCCTCCCATACCTATTATTTTTCCTGCAGAAGTGTATTTGTTTTTAATCAAATAATTTGCACTTGAAATATAATCTTTGAAGGTATTTTTTTTCTTTAACATCTTTCCATCTTGCCACCATTGCATTCCTTTTTCCATTCCGCCTCTAATATGCGCGGTAACCCAAATAATATTTCTATTTAATAAACTTAATCTCGTACTGCTAAAACCTAATCCCATTGAACTTCCATATGAACCATATCCATATAATAGTAAATTAGCATTTCCATCTATATCAGTATTTTTATGTCTTGTAATGGTAAGGGGTATCATCTTTCCGTCATGAGATTTACATTCTTTCCTTTCAACAATATAATCATCTGGATTATGTCCAGACGGAATTACCTGCTCTTTAATAAGTTTCTTTTTTTTAGATTTAAGATTGTATTGATAGACCTTGCTATGTGATTTAGGAGAATCATATTCAATATAAATTTTATTTGTATTTCTGCTTTTTTGCATTAAGGATATTCCTGGACTATAAACTTTTTCGTCACAAAATATTAATTCTTCTTCAATATTGGTTGTTAAATTTTTTACAAATAATTTTGGCAAAGCATTTGAAACTTCACTTCTTAACATCCAATTTTTGAGAATAGTGATGCCTCCAATCAATACTCCTTTTTTTGCGGGGACTACTTCTTCCGTATTTTTTATGTCATTATGTTTGCATCTAACAATTTTAAAGTCTTCTGCTTCTTCGTTAGTATGGATATAAAAATAATTTTTCCAAGAATTTAAGGAGTAAATAATATTTTGTTTGGCTTTTTTAAATAATAATGGTTTAGGTTCTTTTTGTTTTGCAGGAAAGTAGCTTATTTCTGAAGTTGTATGATCACCAGAGTAAATAAAGTAATATTTATCATCTGAGCTAAGTCCTATACTTACGTTAAAACGTTCATTTTTTTCTTTATATATTAATAAATCAGCGTTTTTATCTTGTCCTATTTCATGCCTATATATGCTCTTAGGTCTATGATTTTCATCTAACTTAGAATAAAATATATATTTGTTATCAGGGCTGAATGTTATACTACCAGAAGTATTTTTAATTTCTTGAGATAAAAACTTTTTGTTAGATATTTGTCTGACAAAAATTGAGTAATATTCTGATCCTTTTAAATCTAGTGAATATGCTAGCAATTTGTCATTAGGACTGACGGTTATTGCACCAGTGCTAAAAAAATTAGAATTATGTTTTTGCTTCTCTATATTACCATTCCAGTATATCTCTTCTTTTTTTGAACCTATTTTTCTTCTAATTTTTAGTGGATAGTTTCCTTTTTTTACTGTTTTAGTCCAATATTCATAATCTTTGTCTTTAAAAGGTAAGCTCGTATTATCTAATTTTATTCTTCCTTTTATTTCTTTAAATAAAGATTTTTGTAATTTGTTAGTTTTTTGTAGTTTATAATCGGCATACTTATTTTCAGCTATAAGATAGTTTTTTACTTCTTTATTTAATTTTTTATTATTTTGTAGAACTTCAAGAATATTTTTTTGATGTATCCAGCTATAATCATCTTCCCACTTAATTCCATGGCATTTTTTAATTTCTTTTATTTTTTTTAAAATAGGTTTTTTCATAGTGTATAAAATTTGTATTATAATAATATTTAAAATATTAAAGTAGTATAAAATAAATTAATGTAAATTATAAAATTGGAAAAAAAATGAGGTTAAGACAAATTGCAATAGCTAGCTATAATTTAAATAAAGCAGAAAGGTTAATAAAACAGGAGTTAAATATTAATTCTGCTTACAGAGATGAAGAAGTAGAACAATATGGTCTAAATAATATTGTTTGTCCTATTGGAGGAGAATTTTTAGAGGTTGTTTCTCCATTTACTACTGATACCACAGCTGGAAGATTCATTGATAAAAAAAATGGACCAGCTGGTTATATGACTATATTTCAATGTGACGATTCTTTAGAGAGAAGAAATTTTATAGAAAGTAAAAATATAAGGCCTTTAAATTCTTTTGAAAATGGAAAATATAGTGATTTTATTATCAATCAATATCATCCAAAAGACTTACCTGGAGCATTGGTAGAGATAGATTCAGTTAGAAATACTAATTATAGAGAAAAATATGCCGATTGGCCGCCTGCAGGTAATAACTGGAGACAATACATAAATGAAGATTATGTATCTGGCATAATAGGGGCAACAATTGCATCCACTGATCCAAAGTCTTTATCTGAGTTATGGTCTGAAGTTTTAGATAGTGAATTATCTGTTAAAAATAATATGCCAGTAATTTTATTAGAAAATGCTGAGATAAAATTTACGCATGCTAAAGATAATTATACAGATTTAGTTGGTTTAGATATTAAAGCCTCGGAAAAAAGAATTAATATTGGTAGCAAAGTTAAGTTATTAGGTTTAGATATAAATTTTGTATAGATTTATTTAGTGCATTTATTTTGCAGAACTTGAATTAGCAATGATTCTTTACATGTTTCCCACTCAGCTGGCTCTCTTTTAAAATAATTTAGAGAAATCAGTGATACTAAAAGAAAAACTATTAGAATCGTAAGCCAAGAGAAATTATTCATTTAGTTTGTCCTTTTTATTTATTTGTGAAAATATATTATATAATTGCTTGGGAGGAAAATGATTTATGGTAAGAATTTGTATATTTTTATGTATGTTATTTTATTCTTTTTTTGCTCATTCTGGTTCAGAAGAAGATTTGTACAGCTTACAGCATGAAAATGTGTGTATAGAGTGTGATTTTAGTGAATTTGATTTGTCAAAGTTGGACTTCCAACATTCTAATTTGTCTTCAAGTAATTTTGATGAGGCAATATTAACTAAAAGTTATTTTCAAAATTCAAATTTATCCAATTCTTCTTTTATTAATTCAACTTTAATAAATGTAAATTTTGAAGCTGCAAATTTTGAAAATTCTTTATTTAAAAATAGTAAAGGGCCAGCGTCAAAATTTTTAGGAGCCTCTTTTAAAAATGTTAACTTTACTAATGTCGATTTTAGAGGTTCGAAAATGCAAGCCGTAGAAATATCTAATGCTAATATTGCTGAGTCTAATTTTAAATCTATAGACTTTACTGGAGCTAATTTATTTGCAACAAATTTTATAAATACTGATTTAGAAAATTCAGATTTTTCTGGTACGAATATGATAGATGTTTCTTTTGAAAAAACAAATTTAAAAAATGTAAATTTTAGAGGAAGTAATTTAAATGGGGCTGTTTTTAAAGATGTAGAATTATTTGGAGCTGAATTCATTTCTAGTGATATTTCTAATGTTAATTTTCACGAGGCCTCTTTTAGAGGTGTTATTTTTAAGGATGTCATCATTTGTGGAAAAAGAATTTTTGGAACAGTAAGGGTTAAGTCGTTCATTGAAGGTATTATTTCAGAGGAAAATGAAAATAGTACTAATTTTTTAGCCTCTTTATCTTGTAATTAATTAGATAATTTTTGGGTATTTTGACTCTATCCAATGAATTATTTTTTCTAAAGAGTTAGATGTTCTTGATTTATTATCACTATAGGTTGTAATCCAATTTTTAAAAGAGTTAGACTTTTTTTGATATATAATTTTGCAGATGGGATTTTCATATGAATGTCTATAAAAACAAAATATTACTCTATCTTTTTCTTTAGAAAAAGAGTAGTCCTTCCAGTTATTTGCAAGTAACATTCTTGAAAATAAAGACATTATTTTATTAAAATCATTTTTTTCGATAAAAGATTTATAATTATCTATATGAAAATTTTTATTATTTTTTGTTAAAATGTTAGTTTTTATCAATTTAGTGCTTTATTTTAGTAAGTTTTTATATATTTTAAAGATTATTTTATTATAACATTTAAAGTTTAACAATAAATATAATTTATTCCAAAGGAGACAATTGTGAGTGATGTTTTTCAAGAAGTAGATGAAGATATTAGACAGGAGAGATATAAAACAATTTGGAAGCGTTATAGATATTATTTTATATCTATAATTATGGTATTGATAATCGCTGTTGCAACAAATGCTTTTTTAAGACATGAAAATTTTAAAAAAGTAAATGAAAGATCAGACAAATTTTTTAATGCTGTCTCAATTTCAAATTCGAATAGTGATGAAGCTCTTAAACTTCTTAATGAATTTTCTAAAACAGAATTAAAGTCTTCACAATATAATGTAGTTTTATCTCTTTTTATAGAGGCCGCAATAAATAGGGAAAAGCAAGATTTTTCTGCAGCCTTAAATGTATATTCACAGATTGCTAAGATGGAAAATATTGATATTTTTTACATTGACTATGCGAATTTATGTGCTGCAGAGACATTAATATCCTCAGGTGATATTGAGGCTGCTATCATAATGTTAGAAATGTTAATAAAAAATAATTCACCGTTACTATTAATAGCCAAGGAATATTTGGGCTATGTCGAAATTAGTAAAGGAAATTATGAAAAAAGTAAGACTTTATTTGAAGAGATTTATGAGGATGCTTCTTCATCTCAAGAAATGATTAATAGAGTTAAAGAGGTGTTATCAGTATTTTAATATTATTATTGGTTAAAAGATGTTTATAAATAAAAGTTATATTATATGTATTTGTTCTTTCATTTTTTTGATAAATTGTAGTACTTTGGATAAGTCCCTAGATTATTTTTCACTTAATAAAGAAGAAAAAAAATTAAGTGGTAAAAGATTAAATATTATAAGTTTAAAAAATGACTTATTAATTGATGAAAACGCTAAAAATACGGAATTAGTTTTAAGCAAAACTATTGTCAATAATTCTTGGAATCAAATAGGTGGAAATAGTTCTCATGTATCTGCAAATTATTTATTAAGTGATAACCCAAAGGTTTATTGGAAAAATAGAGTAGGTGATGGAGAAGGTAGTTATAACAGAATATTTGCACAACCTGTAGGTAATAAAAATTATCTATTTGTTTTAGATGCTGAAGGAAAACTAGTTTGTTTGAACATAGAAAACGGAAAACTTATTTGGGAAGTTGATGTTTTTCCTGAATCAGAAAGTTTAAATACGAGCATAGATGGAGGTCTTGCTCTAAAAAATAATAATGTAATTATTTCAAATTCATATGGAGATATTATTAATGTAAATGCCATAGATGGAAGCATAAAATGGAAAATTAATAATAATAAACCAGCTCAGGGTTCTCCTTCAATTTATAATGATTATTTATTTCAAATGACAATTCATAATGAATTATTTGTTTATGATATTAATACAGGAGAAGAAATATGGAGGTATGTATCTTCATTTGTAACAGCTATTTCAAATGGAGGGACGTCACCAGCAATCAACAGTCAAGCCGTAATATTTCCCAGTAATACAGGGGAATTATTTGCTTTAAATTTAAATACAGGTTCAGTTATATGGAATAGTAATTTAGTTATAGAAGGTTCATTATCCGGAACTCTAGATTTAACAGATATCGATTCAGGACCTGTAATTCATAATGATTTAATATTTGCAGGGTCTCTAACTGGAGTATTTGCCGCTATTGATTCAATAACAGGAGCTATTATATGGGACATTTTATTAAAAACTTCTAATAATCCAGTAATTAATGGAAATGCAGTTTTTATTGTTAGTGATGAAGGTAAGCTTATAAATTTATTAAGAGGCACCGGTAAAATTAGATGGATTACAGATTTAAAAAATAATTTAGATAAGAATATAGATAGTATGCCTGTGTGTAGGGGGCCACTTTTAGCCTCAAATTATTTATGGCTGGTGTGTAAAGATAAAAAAGTATTTCAAGTAAATGCTTATGATGG
>CEVZ01013521.1_pt1 | contig 14535 bp, 11 predicted proteins | sample 361371 | NCBI WGS metagenome assembly CEVZ01 (sample SAMEA2620217, study PRJEB7988) | marine metagenome | isolation source: saline water (ENVO:00002010), including
CCGATGCGTTCAATAAGCATGGAAACGCCGTGCTCTTCAAACACCCTATGACCCGTCAAAACGTGCGTCGTTCAAACATTAAGTTTGTCATTCTAAAAAACAAGAACACCGGGCGAGCGACCAGGGCGAAGAAGAACGCCGCGAACAAGATTGGTGACGCGCGTAGACGCCAATTGACGCGTCGAACGACGCTCGCGCGCGCGAAGGCGGTCACAGCTGCCCTGAAACGGAAACGGTCGCAGTAAAAACTACTTATAGTTTTTGTCATCTTAATTATAAAAGGATGAAATTTAGGGGACAAGTGGTGACACCCATGTATGAACACAACGAGAAAAAATACATACGCATACGAGTACCTCCCGAAATGTCACAAATTATCATACACACGGAAGCCCGAAACAATCATAAACTCAATCCCGAAAATCACATTCAAAAAGATTTCTTTGACAACACACTGACACTGAAGATACCTTTTCGTTACAGACGTGTCATGTGTCCTATGACTGGAACGAAACCCATCCAAGATGTCACACAAGGTCATGAGGTCACGTTGGATATTGAATACACAGGTGTCTGGCACGCAGGAAACTATTCAGGACACTCGTGGAAAATAAAAAATATTCATGTATGTTAAGGAATATGCCGAGGACACGAAGAAGTGGTCTCACGACATCCTCGGGGAGTATGAATTGGGACAGCTTAATTCGCAACAAATACTACCCCAAAATCAATGCGTTACAACATTTATCTGCAAATCAGAAAAAAATGTATAAAAACGAATTATCGAAAGCCCCAGTGAACGAGCAAGCGGTGAACGCCATCGTGAATCGTGCGAGAAGAAAAAATAATTCCGCGAATTCACAACGTCGTGTCAACAAATTGGCGGTGCGCGTAGCAAACATAAACTTGGGACGTCAAAATGGTTTAAGTACCGCAGTATCTGAGCGTATAGTTTCACTGTCTCAAAAGGCTGCGCGAGATACCGCCAAGCTCCTTTCATCAGGGGACATTGCAGATGCCTCCGTGAGTGCCATGGTTCTTATCGCTGGAATAATTGGTAGTCAACAAATGAACATAAACGCCAACCGGGTGTTAAACGTGTTCCCGCGAGGATTGCCGTACATGCAACCCTATCTGTCTTCTATGTACACCGTTGAAAAAATGGCGAAACGCGCGGTATTCTGGTTTGCGCAGTACAAGACGAAGCAGTTCTCTCCTATGTATACACTTTACGAGGAAGCGTTTTCTACTTTCGGTAAAAATAAAAAATCACTAGTTGGTGAATACATGACATCTCTGTTCATCTACAGTTATTACGCGTTCATCATCGCTGCGATGCCAAAGACACCTGAAAAACTGAAAAAGTTCATCAAAGGGACGCTCGGAGCTTTGTATCAAACAGCGACACATCGGTATACACTCTCTCTCGTGACACCTATTATAATTACATTTATGTATCAGGTATACGTTGAAAAATTAAAATTGCAAACGAGTGTGGCGTATAAATTCTACGAAAAACTTGTTGGTCCTTTCGTGGAGGAACGAAGTATGAAACTGTTGAGTGCAGGTGGCGGACTTCTCGTGAAAAAGGCACTTCCTTATTTTTCTAAAATGAAAGTGCGACAACTGGCACCCGCGCAATACAGAGAAGCTGTTGACGTTGCGGTAGATACTGTTATGGACGTCACACGAATTCAAGAAATCAGTCCAGGGGGAACGCTTAGACCTATGACTCCGCGTGGTACGGTGTTACGTACTGGCAATACACCTATAGCGACACGCACCCGTGCTAAGACGAAGCCGACGACGCGACCGCAGTCGACGAGGCTTGGTGTTTTAACGCCCGAGCCCGGCCTTAACACCCCCCCTCAAACACCCGCCCGTGCCTAGGCGGACTCGATGACCTCTTGGTCCTCTTCACGTTCAATCGGAAGAGCTCCCGGGAGGTCAACTTCCTTGAGTCCATTTTTCTCAAATTCCAAAAACACTCGGAGCATTCCCTCCAAACGATGGACCTCTTTGGTCATTTCAACAATTTGAACCTGCAGTTGCTTGATGTTGTCTTCAACGCTAACAATGGGCATTTAATAAATTAAAGTTACGACTCTTTAAACTATTAAATGTTGACGAGAAGTGGATACATCATAGGGGGTGATGCTCCACTTTCTGAAATAAAAAAAGAGTTGACGGTAAGACCCGAGGTTAATGGGGATTTTGGATTTCCCCCGCCAGCTTTTAAAGTTTTCAGAAAATCTAAGAATGGAATCTGTGTTCCAAGATTCTACGGAACTGCTAAGGTGGGAGAACCAACAGTTGACCGCCGACCGGAACCAGCCAGAGCAAACCTCACCTTCAACGGAAAGCTTCGAGACGCCACCCATCAGAACGCCGCACTTGCTGCGGCTCTCAAAGTGGGTCATGGAGTCCTCTCACTTCCGTGCGGGTACGGGAAGACCACCGTGGCGTTAGCCATCGCGTGCAAGTTGGGTTATCGCACGATGATTGTCGTGCATAAAGAGTTTCTCGCGGCCCAGTGGGAGGAGAGAATTCGTCAATTTTGTCCAGGTGCATCGATTGGGAGGGTTCAACAAAATAAAAAAGAAGTCGATTGTGATTTCGTTATCGCCATGTTACAAAGCCTGTCATTGAAAGAATACACCTTTGATGACTTTGATAGCGTGGGGACACTCATCGTCGATGAAGCCCATCATATATGTGCAAAAGTGTTCAGTCAGTCCCTTTTTAGAATGTGTCCTCGCCATGTGTTTGGGTTGTCTGCAACCCCGGAGAGGAAAGATGGTCTCACAAAAGTGTTACACTGGTTCATGGGTCCAACATTTTTTGCCGTGGAACGTAAAAATCAAGCACAGGTGGAAGTGTTTCCAGTGAAATATGAACACCCAATGTTTAGAAATCCCCCCCCGTGTACGAGATTTGGTAAAATATCTTTGGTGAACATGATTACCGAACTCGTGGAATGTAGGGAAAGAAATCAAATGTTAGTAAAACTGATGAAAAAAGCGTCCGCGGGCACAAGACAGCTGCTCGTCCTCAGTGACCGTCGGCTACATTGCGAGATGCTTCATCAATGTTTCCCCAAAAACTCTGGTCTCTACATGGGTGGTATGAAAGAGAAAGACCTTGAAGAAAGTTCAAGAAAAAAAATAATCATCGCCACCTTTAGTCAAGCCCATGAAGGGCTCGACATCCCAACCCTCGATACAGTCATCTTAGCCACTCCAAAGAGTGACATTCAGCAGAGCATTGGGCGTGTGATGAGGGAAACTAAAGGGAAACAAAACAATCCACACATCTATGACATCAGTGACCAGTGGAGCCTCCTCACTGCTATGTGGTACAAACGACTGAAAGTGTACAAGGCGGGGGGGTTTAAAATTCATGGGAGTGGTGGTGCGCGTGCAGATGCAGCACTGCCTCAGGGAAAATGTTTATTTTTAAATATATCATAATAGTAGAAATGGCGTTAGTGTCTCTCGTGAGCAAAGGGGTGCAAGATGTGTACGTCACCAACGATGATAGTGAATACAGCTATTTTAAAATGAAATATAATAGGCATTCAAATTTTGCACAAGCACCGAAACACATCGCCACTCTTGACGAAAACAACTGGAATTTTAAAATCCCCTCGGATGGTGACATCATCAACGCACTGTGGGTGGAAGGACACATCGCCACCAATGTCTTTTATGAATCCACGTTGGACCTGTACGTGGGTGGGCAAAAAGTGGATTCCCAACCGTTTGAATACCTTTCTGACATTTGGACCAATTACCTGGCTGATACGTACACGAAGAGTACACAAATTAATAATAAAATTTCACAATCTGATACAAATTTCCAACCACTCCACTTTTTCTTTTGTGACCATGGAGCCTTTTTACCCCTGTGCTGTCTGGCCTATCACGAAGTTGAGGTGAAAGTAAATTTTAAAGCCACAAACTTTACAGCCCACAACCGCACGGATGCACAAAAGGCTCTGAAGGTGTACGCAAATTACGTGTATCTTGATTCAGGAGAAAGGGAGCAGCTCGTAAACAGACAGGTGGACCTTCTCGTGACACAGGTACAAACCATCAGGGCGCCTATGGATACTGTCATTGACAACATGGTCCAAACCACTGGTGGTCTCAACAATGTGGATTTGTCGGCGCTGTGTCATCCAGTGAAATCCATCTTTTTTGGTTTCGACGCAATGTTGAATAACAAAGAGACGGACCGTTTTACTTTTAGGGATTGTGACATGTTATTGAATGGTCAAGTTTTATTTGAAAAAATGTCACCAACATATTTCCACACGATTCAAAATTATTTAAAATCATCCTATGGCAATTCTGAATTTAACAATGAAAACTCAAATCCATTTTACACCAGATTCTTTGCCTATCACTTTGGTCTCAACGCTTCCGACTATTTCCCCAATGGCACCACAAACTTTTCACGTCTGGACTCAGCCAAGCTCATTCTTCGAGGCACAGAAAAGGGTTCAGCGAGACCGAGTAATCAAGACTTGCACGTCATCGCCGTGTCATATAATGTACTCCGTTTAAAGGATGGTTTGGGTGGAATTTTATTCGGAAGTTAAAGTAGAACATGGTCTTCTTAGGGAGCACAGGGAAATTTGACCAAGTCACCCTGGTACGGCTCGACCCTCAACGGCCTACAGAGGATTTGAGTGGTCAGGTGGAGCAAAACATCTTCACAGGGGACTTGGAAGCATCGAATGTGTTCACTTCAAATATTGGTATTTCAAACCTATATCCCACACACAATTTCGACCTCGGTTCAAATCTTTGGATGGATGACCAGGGTGTCACGACGTTGAACGTGAAGAAGCGCACCGAACTCGAGCAGGCGTTCGTGAGCACCCAGTTGGCGTTAAACACCCCGGTGGCTGTATTCCCATTCCAGGTGAACGAAACCAATCGTGTGTATGTTGATAACGAAGGTCCACACTTGTTTGTCACGGAAGGGAATGTGTCGTGTTCAAACCTTATCATCACAAATGGTATCTCAGCACAAGGTGACCTCGTGTTGACTGGGAATATTGAGGCGACCAAAATTAGTATCGATGAGGGTTTAGAGTTTGGTGCCAACTTGGTCATCGATGACGTCGGAGACCCTGTGTTAGCAGTCACTGGGAATGTAGACACCACAGGTGACATGACCGTCTATGGTAACTTGCGCGTCGAGGGCAACGTGTACATCACAGATACATCCATTTATGGACGTCAAGAAAACTTGTCCGTGACGAACGCCATCTTAGAAGTTGGTTCTGGGAATGATGGTGGGACGTTCGATACTTCTGTTATGTTTCATCAAGACCCTTCAAATGTGTTTATTGGCTATTTCCCAGGGATTGGTGGTGAAGAAATTAAAGTTGGTCGAACAATCTCTGGACCCGCAGACGAAAACATCACCGTCCTCCCTGATTCAAATGTGGACGTGCACATTTATGGTAACCTCTATGCCTCCCACTGCCTCGGTACCGCAAACCTCGACCCTGTTCACAACCTCGATGTCGGTGCCAACTTGTGGGCACACGACACCGCCTCAAATGTCCTCTTTGTCTCTGGAAACGTGTACGCCGACCGAATGACTTTTGGACATGGATTCAACTTGGGGGCAAACGTCGTCGTCGATGATACAGCGTCGAATATTTTCCAAGTCGATGGTCGGGCCGCATTTACAACTATGTTTGCCACTGAAAGAATTGGTATCGCAAACACAAACCCAGTTCACACATTGTGTATTGGGTCAAACACACACTTTCACGAAACTGGTGCAAACCTCGCCATGTTTCACGGGAATGTGGTGAGCCATCGATTCATGGCAAATCATAGTGTGGGCATCAAAGAGTACAACCCCGACGAAGCCCTTCACGTTGGTGGGGACGTTCGCCTCGGTGGGAAAGCGGGTATAGATGCCAACCAAAATAACACTATCAAATCAACGGGTGGTATCACCGTACACGCCGATGACTTTGGTACAGATGACACAAATAACACCCTTCTCCTAAAATCTGGAGCAGTCGCCGCAAATGTCAGTGTTATTGAAATTTCTTCGGGAGCTACAGATGCATCAAAACAATTCATCAAAGTGAAAACAAAAAATACCGAACGCGTCGTCGTGACATCTGAGGGGAAAGTGGGTGTGAACAACACTACACCAGTGTCAACACTCACCGTCGGTGGTGACGCACAGGTGACTGGAACAAATGTCTTCATCGCAGGTCAAGGCACTACGACTTTAAAGTCACACATGGATGTCATTCCCGCGAGAAGTTACGTCGATACGAGAGGGCAATCGTATAACGTGCGTGTATCAACGAGTTCTGTTCCCGGAAACCCAAAGTTGACTATATTAGAATCTGGTCGAGTCGGTATAGGTACGAGTACACCCCAACCCATAGGTCTGCAGGTCACTGGGAATGTTTTCGTAAACTCACAGGTGACGGCCAGGAATAATTTTTATCATGAAAGTTGTCCGATGACTGTCACGAGCACGCGCTTGGCGAATGTCGCTGATAACATGGAACCAATCATTCAGCTGTGTCGAGACGCCACCACGGGTTCAACCTATGGCGCTAGAGCCACGTTATCTGTGGGGAAGCACGAAATCACAAACAATACCTCACGCTCTAGACTTGATTTCAACTTGGCGAACACTGATTATGCGACGACAAGTCCTATTATGACATTACTCTCTGGGGGTCTCGTGGGTATAGGGACACACTCACCAGTGGCAAAGTTGGAAGTACGATCCGCAGGCTCTGAAAATCCAAGAACCAATGGTATCTTGGTGTACAACCCAAATGATGCCAATAACGAAGATGCCATCGTGTGTATGGAAGTGAATGACCAGGGGGGTGATGCGTTTTCAAGTTATAAAATGACATCTGGTGCCACCACTGGGTGGACCGTCGGTGCAGCGTTTAGTGACAATTCTAAATTTAAAATTGCACAAGATGCCACCACCCTTGGTTCGACGACCCGTTTCGTCATTGACAACACTGGTAATGTGGGTATAAACGTCACAGCACCAGCAGTGCGTCTCGATGTTGATGGTGATGTGAAAATTGGCAATAAACTTTTATTCCGAGGCGTCACCTCAGGTACTGACACGACGGATACCACATTTTTACAAGAAAAAGCCATCGGTACAAATGGACGAACAGAACTCCTCCTCATGAAAACAGATAACGCGGATGGTGGGCAAGGCCCGGACCAAATCAGACATGTGGCGGCGAGACATGTCTTCAACACATTTGCATCGAATAATGACAACGACCCACTCACACAAGATGAAATCGATGATATCATCGATGATGTTCAAAATGCTCGATACTTAGAACGCCCAGTTCTAAGCGTTGAAAAAGAAAGACGTGTCCTCATCAACTCCACCGAAGATGACCTCGCCGCGGACACACGTTTGTACGTTGAAGGGAATATTAAAATTCCAGAGGATTATTTTATCGATACATCAAACTTGCACATTTTATCTGAACAAACAAGTGGAAGAAATGTTTTGAAATCTTTGTTACAAAGTGACCTGTCTTTACGTTTCGGTGAAACTGGTGATTTCGAACGCATGCGGGTGCAAAGAGATGGTAAAGTACTCATCAATAGTGGCGAGAGTGCGATAAATCCATCACATGCAATCCACGTGTACGACGACACAGAGAATGACGTCACGTTAGCCAACTACCAGTCTCCCCCTGGGGTGAGTGCTTCCAAGTACGCCGCTGTGCAGGTGACGACGAATGATGGATATGGGGGCTTTTTACGTGCACAAAAGGGGGCATCAAGCAACGCATTCGTCGTTGGCTATCTCTACAATGATGGGCACGTCGACGCCCTGTCCATCACAGAGCTAGGGCACGTTGGTATCGGTACATCAGAGCCGCAGGCAAATCTTCACATATACAACAGCAACTTACTCGTAGAACACGCGTCGAGTAATGCCGTGATTGATTTTAAAACATCCACCGGTGTTTCCAATGTGTACATGCACGATAAAGATTTATACTTGTACCCTGCTGGAGGGAATGTGGTGGTCCAAGGGTCACTTTCGGTGGACAGCAATATTTCTTTTGGTGGACGCATTGAATTCGGTGACGCTGTGGGTATCGGTCTGGTGAATCCAGTCGCTCCATTACATGTGGATGGTGGGACTATTTTTAATTCAGGTGCCATGGCAAAGAAACAGTATAGCACGACATTTGATGTCTACGACACCGCCGGTAAAAATATCATCTTCACCTTTGGCAAAGGTGCTTTTTACGCTAAAATCGTTGGCATCCTTCGTTATGGTGGTGATGGGAAATATATGAGTACCATGGTTTTAGAAGTTCAAGGTGGACATTCAGATGATACAGTGACGTCAACAATTCCAATTGCTGTCGGTACAAAGAATATTTTTAGTGGAACAAATCCATATCCATGGAGTCAAGCTGTCCAGACAACTGCAACGACATTGACTATTGTCCCACACAACACAACACCCAGAGGTGGACAAAACCTGCTCGCATACAACTATGACTTTTACATTGAAATGATGTCTGCCAGTGGTGGAAAGTTGGTCAATATTAAAGCAAACACAGAAACTAAAGAATCCTACACATACTAATCACTTTACCACGAGGGGTGTTTTATCCCCGTGGGAGAGTGTTTTTTTTTACATCGCATCAAAAAATGCGAGCATAATAACTCCGACGATGAAGAAGAGAATGACGTAATTACATTCAGTGTCATCCTCCTTCTCCATCACCGGAACCCGGTCCTGTTTACGAGGGACGGCGACGCGGCGGGGTGGCGCCTCCTCCTCTATAGGGCACATACTCAGTGCCAACATATTCTGTTATATTAGCTAGAGATTTATTTCTGTCTTCTTCTTACGACCCCTCTTCTTCGGTGCGGGCTTTTCCTGAAACGTCACCTCCTTGACATCATCCTGTTCCTGACCCTGTTCCTCGAGAAGCACTTCCTCTGTGACAATGTCGGAGATGTCATCCTCAACATCTTCAACCGGCTGTCTTTCGAGAACAGGTGTCGTTGTATTCATCGGCGGTGGGGGCATCATGATATTTCCCATCAAACTTGAAATATCAATCCCTGGGCCCTGCATCTCGTAAGTACCACCACTCGACGGTGCAGGAGCAGTTTCCTCCACCTTTGGTCGCGTATTTTGCACCGCTTGGACCATGCTTTGCTGCAAACCTGGGTTTTGCTTTAACACTTCTGACATATTCGGAATAGCCGCCTTGAACATAGAATTTGTCAAGTGGAACATCATCGCAGAACCACCCACCATCATCAAAAGCTTTACCTCTGGAGCAACCTGCATCTTCTCGCCATATTTTACGTGCAACTCTTCAAAAACACCATCGTAGTCATCGAGGTTTTCCATAATAGATTCACTCCACCCATCGAGTTGGAGCTCAAACGGATTGTAGCGTTTGTTTGCCCATTCTAACCCAGTGACTGTCGCCATGAGGGCGCGTCTCGAGAATTTAATACTTTGGTCCACATCAATAGTATAGGTGATTCTCTTGTATTCACTTCTCAAATCTTCAATGGGACTGTACGCATTCAATCTTTTATTAACGTTAAAGCCTTTACGTTCCAATCGAGCGAGCTTATTTAAAAGGTCACTTTTCTCTTCATCAATCGTCTTGTACCCCCGCGACGGTTGTTCTTCCTGATAGGACGCGTGCTGCTCTTCACCACCATCACCGTAGTCGTAGTCATCGCCGTCATCAATTGGTATGTCGTTATCATCGTCGTCGTCATTATATTGGGGCATCGAAGGTCTGTGTTTGTTCGGGTTGACAAATGCATCAATTTCTTCCTGATGTTCCATCACAGGCGGGGCTCTCGGCCTGAAATTCTGACCAGGTCTGGGCGCTTTTTTAGGCACTGGAGTTGAAATTTGAATTTCATCCATCAAACGTTGTTCATCATCATCAAGTTTCATGACATTAGTCTCACCTCGGTCCAGCACAATTTCTCCGTCCATCTAATGTACTACGTTTAAAAGTAATTGAAATCTTTAACGCACTTTATTTTCTCAACATATTATACAGTAAAAAAAATGTTCAAGCTCAACAAGATGAATAAGCGCGCACTCTCCGCCATCGCGGTCGTGCTCATCATCCTCCTTGTCGTCATGGCTGTTCGCAGTTATTACGAACCGATGCCGCTCGTCATCAAGACGAAGAATGAAAACTCCCTTTTCGACCTTCCGTACGACACCAAGTGTGTCGCCGGTAGCGCTCAGGAAGGCGAAAGCACGTACTCTATGCAACGACCGGGTGGCATCTGTGGTGCTGAAAAGTTGGTGCGCGAACAAGCCGACTACGAAATTATCTAAGTAACTAGTATAAAATGGCACTCGTGACATCGGATTCCACGATTCCGGACCTCGCCTATGAATATCACACAATCACCGTGGATAGTATTGGACAAAGCAGTGCGAACACGTTTGTCGCCCATCTGCAAAACCCGTTGAAGAACGTCGTACAAGCCCGTCTGTTGGCGGCGTCCGTGCATGCAAATCTCCAGACGGAACACATGTACATCTCCATCGATGAGTTGGACACACATTTTAACGATCGCGCCGCCATTGCCGGTGATAATAACGCACACACAGGTCAGGGGAACATCTCCGTCGTTCGCAGTGCCTTTGGAAGTATCGCCATCGACAATGCTATCCATCAAAACGGGAACACCATCATCACGTTCAAGGATAAAGACTATCCCATCGTCACCCAATACATCGACCCGATTCGTCGCATCGACAAGTTGAGTGTGAAGTTGTTGAATCAGAATGGATTGACGATTGGTAATTCCACAGCTACTGGTGATAATTTTTTCATACTTCGTTTTGTTTGCAGGAAACCCAACATCTAATTTTTCTTCATGTATTATAGTAAACACCATGTCCGCAGGCATCGCACAACTCGTATGCCTGGGCGCTCAAGATGAATGGATCTCGAGCGAACCAGAAATGAGTTTTTTTTCATCCACATACCGGCGCCACACACCGTTCTCACAGTGTGTTGAGAAACAATACATTCAAGGCGCTGTACGTTCTAACTCGTACTCGTCCATCACACTCGGTCGTAACGGTGACTTGATGGGATACACCTATTTCACAGTGGACGACGGTACCAAGACTTTTGAAATTTCAGACTGGACCCAACTCATCGAAAGTGTCCAACTCGTCGTGGGTGGTCAGGTCATCGATGAACAAACGTCCGAGTTCTCACAATACGTCGCCCTCGATATGCTCGCCAAAAATGTTTCGAAAGGGTCTTTGGGTCCAGGAGGTCGTTCGTCTTGGTTTTACCCACTGAGATTCTTCTTCTGTGAAGCCGTGGAATCCGCACTCCCAATCTGTGCCCTTCAATATCAAGAGGTGGAGTTGCGTATTCGATGGGGCCCACTCGCAGGAAACTACACATGGGAATGTCATAGCAACTATTATTTCTTGTCCGCACAAGAGAGAGAATTGCTCGCATCTCAAACCCTAAACATGCTCATCTACCAAATTCAATCCTCCCAACCGTCGAGAGAACTCACCCAAGAACTTACATTTAATCATCCAGTGAAATTTATCGCATCGGCAAACACATTCTCTGGAAGCACACTCACCGCCCCCGATAATCGAATTAAAATGTCATGCAACGGCACCGAGCTGTCTGAATTCAAATGGGCGAGACCACACTTTTTAGATGTCAGTGCCTATTATCACACCCGGGCGGTGACGTCACCAGATGTGTTTTTGTATAGCTTTGCCAGCGACACCAGCAGCCTTCAACCGTCGGGTGCACTTAACTTTTCAAGAGTGTCGTCATTTAAAATTCATAGTGAATCCAGAAACCTCATCGATAAAATTTATGCATGTTCCTATAACATCTTTACCATACAAAATGGTATCGGTGCCCTTCGTTTTGCAAATTAAATTAAAATAGCCCTTTATATCAATGGTGAAGAACCTTAATACCGTGGAACGCGGAGAGAAGGTTCGCATTGGGAAGCTCCAGCCCCACACACAGGCTGAGAATTCCATTATTGTGAACGCTTCGGACACCATAGTGCAGGCCCCGCATAGCGGGTTTTTTGCAGCACCTTTGCGTGTAGACCTTACATCTACGACGAACGTACTGGCGTATAACACCGCCACGAATGAAATCATCCAGACACAAGTGGCGGATAAAACACTTCAGCAAATTACCGATACCCCAAACGGAAACACAACGACACAAGTTGTCCAGTTTATTAACGGGTTTGTATCCTCCGGGGCGGTAGGTCTCGCAGGGAACACGGAACCCACACACTCTCTTGACATTGGGTCAAATGTATACATTGATGACACATCAACTTCTGGAAATGTTTTGTATGCCAGAGGGAATGTATACATCGATGGAAATATTACAACTTTTGGAGAAACAACTCTCATTTATTCTCAAAATATTTCCGTCAAAGACCCAATCATTGAGTTGGGGCAGAACAATGTCAATGAACAACTTTTGTATGACCTCGGTGTTCTCATGAAGAGACCTGGTGAAAACGTTGGTGTCGTGTACCGTGAAGCGCGAGATGAAATCATGGTCGGATACACACCAAACACAGCATCCGAACGTTTCATCACGAGCTCGTCAAATCTCGTGACGATGAATGTCGTCGGTGACGTGTACGCCAACGCCTATTTTGGTGATGGACGCACACTCACTGGAGTGGCTTTAAAAGCACACCTTGAAGACAACGTCTCACGTATAGAAGTGTTAGAAACAGATGCAGACTCAAACGCATTGCGAGTGTTCAACTTGGAAACGCAAATGTCCTCCAACGGTATTAGAGTTGGGAACCTAGAATCAAATTTAGCAGCAAATAGTGTTCGCATCGGGGTGAATTCATTCAACATTGAGAATAATTCTCAAAGAATTTCTACATTATATACCCATCACGCGTCAAATGTTTTACGAATTACAGACCTAGAAGCAAATGTAAACATTAACGTTCACACACGCTTAAACAACTTGGAAAGCAATCTCGAAGATAACAGTAATCGTATCACAACATTGAGCACACGCCTCGACGATAACAGTTTTAGAATTTCCGTAAATACTGCAAATATCGCAAACCTGGAAGTGACGTCATCAAACAATTTTTCAAATATCTCGACATTGCAGACGTACGCACTTTCAAATGGTATTCGTGTGGGCAACCTTGAAACAGCACTCGATAGTAATGCATCTTCACTCATCGACAACAGCGCACGAATCAGTGCCCTTGAAGTTGACCCAGAGTTTCAAGGTATCATTACTGGTGATGGGGGGAATATTTCAAACATCGGCTTACAATACGTGTCCGACCTAGGCAACACAACATCAAATACACTCCATCTCACCGGTGATGTGTCCCTCAAGACGGATGGATTTGTTGGTATAAATGTCGAACCATCACACGAACTTCACGTGGGTGGAGATGTTCAGATTGATGGGAATTTTATTTCAAATTATCTCACCCTCAATGGAACAGACAATGAAATCACAGGGAATACAAGTATTCAAGGGAATACAAGTATTCAAGGAAATCTCGTGGTCCATGGGTCAACATCCTACCTCTATTCTGAAAATGTAAATATTAGAGACCCAATTATAGGTCTTGGGAATAACGGTCTCGCCGATACAGGTATTATCATCGCCGTACAAAATCCATCCAATGTTGTGTTTGGCTACGATGCCAGTGAAACCGAGTTTATCGTCGCCCATAGCACCGCCAGTGTTGATGGCACGAGCATCACACCCGATGCAGGAACACCCATTGACTTTCGTGTCTATGGTGACATGTACTCAAACACACTGACCACTGAAGGTGATGTGGTCGTCGGGGGGAACTTGGAAGTTCGTGGGAATACCACCTTTTTGCAAGTGGACAACCTCGCCGTGGATGATGCCATCATTAAAATTGCCGCAGGAAATGAACTCACCACCATAGACACTGGTGTGGTCATGGAAAGGGCAGAAGCCAATGTCGCCATGGTATACAGAGGTGATGAAAATGAGTTAATGTTTGCCTATACAACCGATGACCCCGCGGGTGTGAACATCACCCCGGACACGTCCAAAGACATGAACGTGCACGTATATGGGAGTTTCTTTGCCGACAAAAGTATTAATGTGAATAGCAACACATTTATTAGTGAAACGGGTAAAGTCACTGCAAAAATTTATCTTGGTGATGGTGGACTTCTCTCAAATATTACACAAACATTACAAGGTATCACTGACATTGATAATACAACAAATCAAACACTCTACTTGACAAATACCACCGAAGCCGTCAACGCAGTGGCAAACATCACGGCAAGTACCTATTTTGGTAATGCTGAGTTTATGACAGGTATTTCAAACGCAATCACAACGAACGCACTTCTTGCCTCAAATCTTTCCACAGCACGTGATTATATCAGCTCAAACGTCAATATTTTAAATGACAATATCGCATCAAA
>CEVZ01246350.1_pt1 | contig 14527 bp, 18 predicted proteins | sample 361371 | NCBI WGS metagenome assembly CEVZ01 (sample SAMEA2620217, study PRJEB7988) | marine metagenome | isolation source: saline water (ENVO:00002010), including
ATTGTCATGGACGCAGGAAAGATTTTGGCAGACGGTACAGCAGAATCTGTGATGCAAAACGAAGATGTTATTGCCGCATACTTAGGAACTTAAAATGAGCCAACTTATCATCTCTGACCTCAAAGTAGGATATAAAAAAAATGAAGTTATTCACGGACTCAACATTGAGGTTAACTCGGGCGAGCGCGTGGCACTCCTTGGAGCAAACGGAGCTGGCAAGTCTACTGTTTTAAAGACAATTTCTGGGCTTCTAACTCCAACAGAGGGATCTATCCAATTCGATGGGGACGACATCGGTGGAAATTCGCCAGCTGACATAGTCGATCGCGGAATAGTTCATGTTCCTGAAGGAAGAAGAGTTTTCCCCGCTCTCAATGTTGAGGACAATCTTAAAGTCGCAAATTATCGTAAAGGGCCTGAAAGCCTCGCTCAAGGTTTGGAAGCCGCTTATGCTGCGTTTCCTATCCTTGAAGAGCGGAAAAAGCAGCCAGCGGGCCTCCTTAGCGGCGGTCAGCAACAGATGCTCTCTCTAGCTAGAGCAATTATTGCCCAGCCTAAATTCTTACTTATTGATGAAATGTCATTGGGCCTAGCACCCTTACTTGTCAAGGAGTTCTATCAAACCCTTGATTCCCTCTTCAGCAGCGAAATTTCTTTGCTTCTTGTTGAACAGAATGCTGGTATGGCCTTGGCTCATTGCTCTAGGTTCTATGTAATTAGAAACGGGGACTTGGTCTTAGAAGGTGACTCTGAAGAGTACAGAGACGACCCCACAAGACTGCAGCCAGCTTATCTGGGACAGTAGCTACTCTTTTCAACTGCCAGATACTTCTAAAGAAGTGAGTTCATCTTAAGGCTCTTACCTGTAGAGATGCTTTTGGTCAACATTCACATACTTTTCTTCGCCTAGAAGGGCGAGAGTTCTATCAATATCAGCTGCTAAGACTGAAAGTACTTTTTCTACTCCTTGCTCGCCCCCTGCAGCAAGCCCCCAATACCATGGCCTCCCACCGCAGGCCGCTGTGGCCCCAATCGCTCGCGCTTTGACGATATCTTCCCCTCTTCGTATCCCCCCGTCCAAGAAGATTTCAGCCCGGTGTCCTACAGCATGAACAATCGATTCGAAGACACTCGCTACGCCTGGAACAAAGCTCATTTGCCTCCCACCATGGTTAGAGACAATTACTCCGTCAGCACCCGAGTCAACCGCATTAATTGCATCCTCTGGAGTCATAATCCCTTTTACCAGAAGTGGTCCGTCCCAACGATTCCGGATTAACTCCAAATCATTCCAGGTCCTGGTCTGATCGACTAATTCACGGTCAGTGTATTCACCGATTGAACTCGCATCATCTCCTGCAGCAAATCCAGCGAGATTGGCAAATGTGATGTCTGGACCGGTGAGAAGCCCAAGTAGCCATTTAGGCTTTCGCAGCGTGTTCAAAGCATTCCTAGGTCGTATCCGGACTGGTAGAGACATTCCGTTTGCAAGGTCGCGTTCTCGCTTACCCACGACTGGAACATCAACCGTTACCACCAATGCCTCATACCCCGATTTTTGCGCTCTATCGATTAATGACTCTACGACTTCTTCATTCCCCCATAAATAGAGCTGAAACCAGAGCCTCGCATCTGAAACTTCTGCTATTTCTTCAAGTGTGTACCCTGATGCAGTACTGACGCAAAATATTGCTCCGCAGCGACCCGCTGCCTTTGCTACCGCTAACTCTCCTTGCGGATGGGCGATTGTTGCCATACCAGAAGGTGAAAGTATAAAAGGTAGCTCAGTTTTTTTCCCGAAGATCTGTATTGAACTGTCTCGATTTGAGACATCAGTCAAAAATCTGGGCCTCAACTGGATTTCATTGAGGGACCGTCGATTGGCTGCAACAGCAAGTTCGCCATCAGCTCCCCCATCGATAAAATCCCAGACCATTTTCGGAAGCTTGCGCTTGGAGATTTCTCTAGCATCACCAACCGTATTTATCGCGTCAATACCGGTCCGGTTTTTTGCGAGCATTCTAGGTATTTGAGATATTTTCATATGCTATTTCCAGTCATACTCATGCTATCTCAGTTGTCGCCTCAAAGTCATATGAATAGAGCCACAGAAACCATTCCATTCCTCAACAGTCTCCTAATTCTCGTATTGTGCTGAGTGATCTGTTCAGACAGTTATTTGCTGAAAATTACAGGATACTTTCCAAAGTATGGCCTCGTAGTTGAATCATCCATCTCTGGTGGGTTGTCAGGGTCAGGGCTACATCCATTCAAAAATAGTGTTTGCACAGCGACGGGGACTAGGCCAAATAAATGGTCTTCCTCAGTTGAATTCGTATCGAAAACAAGCCCTGCGGCAAGGTCTTGGCCTATACAGGCGTGCATACCTTGCCCAAAACTCAATCCCCAAGGGCTGACACCGTCGGGCAATTCACGGTTGGGGTTAAATTCCTCGGCGTCATCGCCAAAGGAAGCCTTGTCCCTATTAACGGTTTCTAGGTCGATGACTACCCTGTCTCCTTCTTGAATCTTAATTCCAGAGGTAAGTTGAATTTCTTCTAACGCCCAGCGAGCTGCCGTTGGAGAGGAAGGTTGAAGTCTAATGGTCTCATGAGTAGCCCTCTGGAGGAAGACTTTATCGCTATAGGCTCGTTCTCTGTCTTCCGGATGGGTTTCTAGCCATTTAAAGATATTGTGGATCACCCTTGTTAGTGCTGTGGCGGATGTATGGGCTCCAGCTAAAAGATAGAAGGCAATTTCTCTTCGAAGCGATTCTCTGGTCATTGGTACTTTGTCTTCGTTACGTAAGAGAACAAGCAGCACATCGCGAGGTAACTCTTTTTCATCTAAATCGCCTTTTTCGAATTTTTTCAGTAGTTCTCGTCGGAGTTCAATACCGGGCTCGAGGAATTCTTTATCAAAGGCTTCAAGTTTTTCTTGGATTTCAGTACGTTTAGCATCCACATCACCTGTGTAGAAACCTAACGTGGCGCCTTCAATAAATGAAGTCAAATAGTCATAGAGTCTATCTGTTTCTTCATATGTCCCTAATGGACGATCCACTCCCGCAGTTAAGGCTGCTAGATTCATCATTAGCTGATGGCCGAAGTCAACAAGTTCAGCTCGTCCTTCTTCGAGATAAGGGTTAACAGTATCTTGGATAATTTGTGGAAACATTTCCCGTTCATATTCGAAAAAGGTATCACGGCGAAATAATCGATTCTCCAGCCTTCGTCGTTGCCTATGCTCATCCCCGTGCAAATTGACGACCACATCCTCCATAACCACTTCACCAGCGTCATAGAGTGCTTGGCGAAGGGCTTTATGCCGGTAGCATTCTCTGGCATCGCCAGGTGTAGTTATAGTGATATCCGCCATATTAAGACCTCTACTCGTTTCTCATATCTTAGGCTTTCGTAGCCTAATCGTCACCTTCGGCGATGAACACAACAGGGTATTTAGCGAAATGCTTTCTTTCAGAATTCATATCTAGCTCGGGAGGATTATCTCTATCTTTTCTTCCCCCAGCCGACAGGAGTGCATGAACCATAACTGAGACTGTTCCATATAGTGAATCCTCTGTGGGTCTTGTTTCGTCAATTTCCAGGCCTCCGTCGAGTTCTGCTCCTACGCAAGCATGAGAGCCTGCCCCAAAGCTCATACCCCAACGCGCTACCCCATCTGGGACGTCACGATGCGGGTTATAAACGGTAGAAGTATTACCAAAAATCTCTGGATCCCGATTAGCTTCAATTAGATTCAGAACCACATGTGCTCCTCGAGGCAGTAGGGTTCCATCTGATAATTCGACATCCTCTAGTGGCGTGCGAAGAGCGACAGGACTTGCAGGGCTTAGCCTTAGTGACTCATGCATGCAGCGTTGAACAAATGCTAGGTCATCTCTAGCTAGATCGAGATCGGCTGGATGTTGCTCCCCCCAGGAGAATAAGTCGTCAACGGTGTGGGTGAATGCATTAGCCGTCGAATGTGCGCCAGCTTGAAGGTAGAAACATATCTCACGGAAGACAACGTCGTCATCTAAATCGAGTGTTTCGGCATTGCGCAAAAGAGTAGTGAATACGTCCCGCGGCAGCTCATCCTCGGTAATTTTGCCGTTTTCCAAATCTGAAAGAAGCTCTTCACGCCGAGTTTTAGAAGGAAGGAAAAAGTCTCTATGAAATGAGTCCATGGCTGCTTTTACTTCGGCTCGGACTTCATCTTTGTCCCGAGTGGAATGCATGATGGTTGCGCCTTCACTGAATTTCTTCACTTTCGAGTACAGCAGCTCTGTTTGCTCTTCATTCCGAGGGTCTTGGTCTATTCCAGCAATAGTCGCTGTGAGGTTCATTGCACATCGATATCCGATTTGAGCAAGGTCCCCTGCCCCTTTTTCGACAAAGGGCTTCATCGTGGCGTCTATTGTTTTTCCAAGGATCTCATGTTCCCAATAACTAAAGATTTCTCGCCGGAATAAGCGGTTCTCTAACCTTCTTCGCTCCCGATGCTCTACTCCATGGAGGTCAAGCAATGTTCCCTCCATGACGATTGCGCCTTCTGTGTAGCCTGCCTGTCGAAGATGCTTTGATCGGAAAGCTTCCTTGACATGTAACCATTTAGAAAGCTCGATCGTCATAATTTCCTCAAACTATTTGCATCCACTAGAAGAAAGGATAGGTTCTGAATCATGAGTAATCCAAATGAAATATTCGAAACGTTTCTGGATTCTTTGGAATCGTGCGACATTGACCGGATTCTTCAAAGTTTTACTGAAAAGTCAAGTTGGCAGAACGTTCCCCACGTACCCGCTGTTGGACTTTCCGAAATTCGGGCAGCATTCGAATCCATTGTGCAGCGTAGCTCGAGAATTCAATGGGATGTTGTTTCTTCCGCTTTTGAAGGCAGCAGAGGCTGGATTGAGAGAGTCGATCGATTTTGGATTGATGGGATTGAATATGCGGTGAGATGCAATGGTGTCTTCGACTTTGATGTGGAAAGTTCCTCAATACTCTCCGTCCGTGATTATGTTGACTTGGGAGAGTGGCGGTCTCGGTTAGCAGATGCAAAGCTCTGAATACTTCAGTTCCCTATTCGTAGGCTTTTTCCCAAGTAAGAATTTCTGCCGCCCAGTTTCCTACCTTCCAACCTGGGATACTTCCGTGCTCTGGCCACGGGCCACTCAGATCAACGCGTGAGCCTCGAGAGATCACTTCGTTAAGACGAGACTTGTCATTCAACATTGTTATATCTGAAGTTACGTCACCATCTATGATTATCACGTCAGCAAGTTTTCCCTCTTCGAGCGTCCCGAGATGATCTTCCATTCGCATGGTCCACGCACCATTTTTCGTTGCAGTTGTAATTGCTTCAACTTCACTAAGGCCAAGCACCTCGACAAAGATCTCTAATTCTCTAGCATGCCAGTGCCCATATGGAGTGAGAGCGAAACCACTTTCCGAACCGGATACAAGTCGAATTCCTGCATCGTATGCTTTTCGGATCATTTTTGCAGTTTGCTCGATCTCGCCACGGAAAATATCTTCCATTCCCGGACTAGCACCGACCTTTGAACCGAAATCAGCCAAGTTCGCTAGGAACGTAAAAGTCGGACATATCGCTACATCGTTTTCGACGACTGCTTCTAAACCTTCATCATCCATAAATGAAGCATGAAGAATTAGAGAAACTCCTTCTTCAGCACATATTTTAACACTCTCTGGGTTTCGACAATGTGCCATTACTGGAACTCCCAGATCTTTGGCAGCGTTACAGGCTGCTCGGACCTCTTCCCTGCTCCAAACCATGAGCTCGCCTGGGCGCCCTGAAAGTGACCCTGTTGCATGGAGTTTGATCCAATCCGCTCCGTATTTTATGTGGCGTCGAGTCCACATGATCACTTCATCAACGGAGTTTACAATTTGCGCATATCCGACTGTTCCCTGATCTGGAATTAGATGTCCCGCAGTTCCTCCAACCGCAGTCAAGAGCGCTTGAACACCTGTCTTCATTCTGGGCCCTTGAATAACCCCAGCCTCTATAGCGTTCCTGATCGCCGGGCCAATGCCATGCGCAGTGTCGGGATCAACAAAACTCGTAACTCCGGATCGCAGAATTTTTACGAGATTCTGTGTTGTCACTAGTGCCGACATGACAGAGTCGCGATGAAAGAATAGTTCATCGTTTGACTGGACATCATCAAACGTGCTGTGAAGGTGAGAATCAATTAATCCAGGCATGACCGTTTTGCCGGTTGCATCAATCACAACTGCGTCTGTGGAAACTTTGAAGTTATCTTGATTTCCTATACCTGCAATTTCTCCGTCACGAACCCAAAGAGATGTTCCTGACACTGGTGCTGCCCCATTGCCATCTACTAGCATTCCATTCGTAATAAGTATTTCTTCAGGCATGATATAAGGTTAGATCATAGACTACGGTAAGACTACAAATGGAGGAACGAATGTTTCGGCATTGTGTAATGCTTAGATTCAAAGATGGCGCAACGGAAGATCAGAAAAACCGCGCTTATGAAGGAATCCGGAGTTTGCCTGACCATATCGATGAAATTGTTTCGTATTCTGTCGGGTTCAATGCAGGTTCACGTAGTGACAATTATGACTTAGTAGTTGTTGGTGATTTTCACTCGGAAGTCGACTATGAAACATACGCTGAACACTCTAAGCATCAGGAAGTCATTAGAGAATTGATCGCTCCGATAATAGACAGTCGAACAGCTGTTCAATATTTTCTGGAGGAACACTAATGGCCTATCAGATTCGACTGGATATCGACGATTGTATGAGCTCAGGTAAGTGTGTCGCTGATTACCCTTCTGCCTTTGGGTTTGATGAGGATGAATTGGCATTTCTGAAACCGGAAAGTGGCCTTAGCGATGAGGAATGTATTCGCGTAGCGAGAAATTGCCCAAGTAGGGCTATATCTGTCTTTGACAGTGAAGGGAACGAGATCCCTACATAAATTGGAATTAACTACTGGAGGCTCCATGAGTAAATCAATTATCGTAACCGGTGCAGGATCAGGGATCGGAGAGTCAATAGCTAGGAAAGCGGGCGACGCTGGCTACAAGGTAGGTGTTCTAGATGTGAATACTGATGCCGCTGAACAGGTCGCCAGCTCGTTGCCCAATGGTGTTGCGCTCCATGCATCTACCACTGATCCGGATCAGGTTGAGCAGGCACTCGACAAATTTGGGGAGACACCTGATGCCCTAGTAAACAATGCTGGAATTGTCAGGTTTGGCCCGCTAATTGATCTTTCTTTCGATGATTGGAGGTCAGTTATTGAAGTTAATCTGACTGGTGTCTTTATTTGTTCTCAAGTTGTTGCCCGGCGTATGAGGGCCACTGGTGGCGGTTCGATAGTCAATATGACCTCTATCGCCGGAATTCAACCGAACGTGAATGGAGGTTCCTACGGGTCGGCAAAAGCTGGACTACACCTTCTAACGAGGCAGATGTCTGTTGAGTGGGGAGAATATGGGATTCGAGTAAATTCTGTTGCTCCCGGCTTTATTGATGGCGGCATGTCCGCTCCGATCTTTAAAGATGCTGAAATTAGATCCACTCGTGAAGAACGAGTTCCTTCCGGACGATTAGGAACGGTTGATGATATAGCTCACGCTGTACTATTTTTGTGTTCTGAAGAAGGTTCCTACATAAATGGAAATCAACTTGTGGTCGATGGCTCTGTTACGAATTCTCTTATGGCAAGTTTCCCACGGCCGAAATCTGTGGATTCTGTAGGCGCCGGGGAGTCCTAGTAGCTAGTTTGACTTTTGGATACCTGTGAGCGGCGCAGTGAATCTTGATCTGTAAAGGACTGCGGCGGCTCCGACCATCGCAGCTACGATTGCATACATGCCACGGTAGCCAATGACGTCAGCTAACGCTCCGAATCCGAACGCTGCAAAACTGTTTGCTAAATCCCCAAAGACGATAACTGTCGCTACGACTCGTGACCGCTGATCTGGTGATGCGCTGTCAGCTGCGATGACCACCATAAGTGGCACGTTAAATGAGAGACCGATCGCCATAATGATGCCCCCGACATACAAGGATGGATGGTTATTAAAGATAACAAGAATAAGTAGTCCGACGATAACGATGACATGTGAGCATGTTCCTAAAGTTTTTCGATCTGCCGTATCAATCAATTTGCCACCATACAGTCGAGTGAGAACGGATGTCACTGCGTAACTCAACAGAATCCAGCGCACCGTGGACACACCCATTGATTCAGCAAATGGAGTGATGAAGGCGTTAAACGATAGAAAGGCAGCAAATAAAAGGAACGAGACAACTCCCGCTCGAACAGCAATTGGATGGATAAGGCTTCGTATACCTTCAAAATGAGCTTTGACTCCGGAAGGTTTTGTTTCTGGGAGGAGAAGGCCCAAAATTAAACAAACGAAAGCGAATAAAGCTGCTACAGCGAATGCCATCGTGAACCCTTCCCGTTGAAGTGTTATTTCTCCAACCACAGGCCCGACGGCAAATCCGGCAACTACTGAAACGTTGAAAAGTGAGAAGATTTCTCCGCTTCGACTGGATGGTGGAAGCTCTGTCGCTGTTGTAGCTTGCCCAACATACATCGCTGAGCTCCCCAGACCTAGTACAAAGCGAACGAGTAACAACATTCCTAGACTTGATCTGGCAGCAGGAACGTGGAGTAGTTGCGTAACAATGATTGTTATAGCGCCTACGACTATCAGGTGTTTTCTTCCATACTTATCGGCAAGAAAGCCAACGAGAGGTCTCATCGCTAGCATCCCCAGACCCATTAGGCCAAAAGCGAGCCCTATCTCGAATTCCCCACCGTTTAATTCTTGCTTAACCAGACGAGGCAGAACGGGAAAGGAAATCCCTGCAACAACAAAATAGGACATACCTGCTGATAGCAGAAGAACCACATCCCGCGTGAGTATTCCGTTCATATTCAGAAGTCGAGCCATTTTAGCTATTTGGTGCGAGTGCTTCTAATGCTTCCCAATGCGGGGTACCAAATTCTCCATGGACTGCTAGGGGCTGGATGCAAACATGTGAGGCGCCAGCATCTTCATGCTCATTCAATCGTTCACTTATTTGATCGAGCGTTCCCCAAGCAACTAATGCATCAATGAAGCGTTCGTCTGTTTGATCTATTTCTTCGTCGGTGAATCCAAGACGCTTCCAGTTATTTCGGTAATTCGGAAGATGTATATAGCGGGCAAGCTCTACACGTGCTGTTTGATGCGCCACTTCCTTATCTGTCGTAAATGCTACTTTTTGTTCAACGCAGAGCATCTTGTCTCCCCCTAGAATCCCTCGTGCCAATGCCGTATGTTCTGGGGTGGTCCAATACGGGTGAGCCCCATCGGCTAATTCTCCAGAAAGCTCAAGCATTTTGGGTCCGAGCGCAGCGAGAATACATAGGGGATCTTCTGGAGGCGGAACTGATGTATAAGGAGAATTTTTCATTTCTGTGAGGTATTTCCTCATACTTGCTAACGGTTTTGAATAATCTAGCTGTCGTAGGCCTTCAACCAGAGGCGCATGCGATACTCCAAGCCCCAAGACGAATCTATTATCAGCCATCTCTGCGAGTGTCGTAGCAGCTTGCTTTGTTACTCCAGGATGGCGGTGATGAATATTGGCGATCCCGGTAGCGAAGACCAAACTCTCAGTGTTAGAGAGCAGCATGGATATGTGGCTAAAAGGATCTCTTCCTGTTGTTTCAGGAAGCCACAATGCTGAGTAGTTTAAACTTTCCACCCTTTTAGCAAAAGCAATTGCATCCCCTGAGGTCATCGTTTCTGTGAAAAACCAGACTCCCCTAGTTTGTAGTTTTCTATTGAGATCCATACATCTACTTTACTGGATGAATGAGCTACAAGTTAGAGGCTAGCGAGCGGTGCCTGTCGTTAGTTGAGGTGATCGAAAAGTAAAAGATTAAGAATGGAGCTGCACACCCAAAAGTTCGAATATCTCTTCCTTCTTAATTTCAAACGTCTCGTCGTCGATTTCACCATTGGCATGTGATGCGCTTAGTTGAGCGAAACGCTCATAAAGTTCAGCTTCACTAGGCCCCTCGTCGCCTATTTCATTTTCTGAACTTCTTCGTTCAGCACGCTCAGCTCGTTTCGCTGCCTGGCGATCTTTCTTTGTGCGTTCTCTTTGACGCTTATCCCAGCTTTCCCGTCCTTTGCTAGCCATAGCTACACAACCCGAACATCCAAAGCTTCATCACCTTTACGGCCTTCACCTATTTCGAATTCAACTTCCTGACCTTCTTCGAGGTTTTTAAATCCGTCCCCCGAAATATTCGAGTAGTGAACAAAAACATCGTCCCCTTCTTCTTGAGCTATGAATCCATAGCCTTTCTGTGTATTAAAGAACTTGACCGTTCCCCTTGCCATGATGAAACTTCCTTACCTAAAACACGGCCGGATGGCCGTTCAATTACTCTAGGCCATGGACAGTCCTAATCGTGTTTAATAAGAAAATTTCTGTTACTTGCAAGCTGATCAGGGTATGAGCGCTTCTCGAATAGGTTCAGCGAACTCTGGTCGCGAGATAACCAAACCTCGGACTACCGGCCTTTCCTTATTGAATTGCAATTCGCTTCCATCTAATTGGAACGCCACCAAGCCCACATCTCTCGCCACCGCAACGGGAGCACATGCATCCCATTCGTATAGTCCGCTTCCATGAATGTACACATCTGCATCACCGCTTACCACTAGCGATGTTTTGACTCCTGCAGACCCACAACATGTTAAGTCGGCTCCAATGATTTGTGCGATAGAAGAAGCCTGATATGTGTTCCAGCGGTTAGATACGATGAGTGGCTCTACATTTTTCCGTGGAGCGATGTCTGTGTTGGATCCAGTTACGTGGCATCGGCCAAGCGAAGGACAGGCTACTGCGCCGGCTTTGATCTTCCCTGACTCGATTAATCCAATATGGACTGCCCATTCGGCGCTCTCCGGATAAGGGTAATCCTGAGATCCGTCCAAAGGGTCAATGATCCATACTCGATCGGCTTCTACTCGGGATATATCATCAACACCTTCCTCTGAGAGAACATGGTCGTGGGGCCTGTGCTTCTGGAGTTGATCGCTTAGTAGCTTGTGCGAAATAAGATCACCCTGGTCGCGCAAATACCATGGATTGCTGCTCCGAGGATTTTCGTCAGTTCGAAGTTTTAGAAGCTCATCTCCGGCGCACTGAGCTAAATATCCCGCCAATTCATGATCGTTCATTGGGTCACATAATAATGTTAGGACAGGAAGGTGGCTATTCGATCTTTAGGACGTCCGATAATCGCTTTCTTTCCTTTTACGACTACCGGCCTTTGAAGAAGTTGTTTGTGCTTGACCAGAATTTGAACGACATTTTCAAGGTTATTGACGTAGTCATCTGGGTTTAACTCAAGTTTTTTGAACATTGAGTCTTTGCGGACGAGGTCCTCAACCGGGTCCTCTAGACCACCGGCAATAGCACGAAGTGTTTTTTCGTCAGGTGGCTCTTTGATATATAGCACAACATCGTGCTCTATTCCCATTTCCTCAGCGACCGCTAAGGCATTACGTGAAGACCCTCAATGGGGGTTGTGGTAGATAGTTACCTTTGCCATAATTGACTTCCTTAAAATATTGTCGACTAAATTTACTGTACTACTAGTATTCAGACTCTCTATCCATACAATCATTCGAATGATTACTGTGCCAAATCTCGACAATCCCCCACAGTTTGTCGACTTCTTTAGATAAGTCTTCTATTGTCCCGTTATTGTCTATGAGATAATCAGCTACGTTCTTTCGCTCATTGTCAGTGGCTTGGGCGGCAATGCGTTCTTCGGCCTCCTTTTTTGATAGTCCCCGCCTGCTGAGCCGCTCTAGTCTTAGCCGAAGCTGCGATTCAATAACTACGACTTTGTGGTACATCGGTGAGTTCCCTACATAAGCTAATTTTTTTTCGACTAGTATCGCCATGTCCAAGATGATGACTGGTGCTCTTTGTTCCCCAATCCTTGTTTCTAGGGCCTGATTGATAGCTGGATGGCTTATCGCTTCGAGAGCAGCAAGATGCTCTTCACTTGAAAAGACTATTTTGGCAAGGGCGCTTCGGTTTATTCCCCCATCGGCATCGATGATAGATGGTCCGAAGTGGTCTATGACCTTTGCCCTGGCATCATTGTCTTCGTAGAGTACATTTCGGCCTATCTGATCTACGTCAATGACATCTGCACCATGTTGTTTCAGAATACTCGCCGCTGTGGACTTTCCCGTTCCTATCCCGCCAGTTAATCCAATGACCAGCGAATTCATTTTGTTGAGAACCCAATGTGGAGTTCTCGAAGTGCTCTAAGGCAGAAATTTGGGTGATGGCGAAAGTCATTCTTTCCGTCTATGAACCACATTTGGTCAATTCGGTTGACAAGAGTTTTGAAGCTGAAAAAGAGTTCTCGGCGGGCTAAAGGAGCTCCCATGCAGTAGTGGGTTCCGAATCCGAAAGCTAAATGCTGCCTTGCGTTTGACCTTTGGAGATCTAATTTTCGTGGTTCCTCAAAGATGGTTTCATCTAGGTTCGCAGAGGCATAGCGAATGTTGATGGTTGACCCTTTAGGAATTTCTACGCCATGAAGCGTGACGTCGCACGCGGCTTCACGAAACAAGCCCTGTACCGGCCCTTCAAGTCGGAGAACTTCTTCAACGAGAACAGGAAGGTATTTATCGGGGTCTGATTTAAGGATATCCCATTGGTCTTGCTGGTTTATTAGGAGCATAACTCCTGCAGCAATGGCGTTGGTGCTTGTTTCTGAACCGCCGACGAATGTATCTGCCATCATTTCAGCATGTAGTTCTTCGTCAGTTAGGGTTCTTCCCCATTCTGGGATTTCTGTATTCACGAGATCACTGAGGAGCGTATCATCAGGGTGCTCCCGAAGCCGTTCAAAAATAGGTTGAAAATAATGTTGTGCTTCGATTTCCATCTCTGTTGACCAGATTGCTTCCTCGTCTGTCTGCATCATGCCCAGTCGTTGAACCCATGCATCTGTCCACGCTTTGATCTGCCAGATATCTTTTTCTGGGACGCCCATTTGATGTCCGATAACGATCAGTGGAAGTGGGATTGCAAATTCTTTGACCCAGTCACATTCTCCTTTGGGAAGGAATTCATCAAAAAGTCGTGTTGCAAGGTTTTCTACGAAAGGATCTAATTGTTTGATTTTTTGAGGTCGGAAAGCGTGGGCAAATAGGGCTTTCATCTCTTTGTGTTCTGGGTCATCTCGTCCAGCAAGTGTTGGTGCTGGCACCCAACCTTTCTCCTCATAGAGCTTATGAATGACTTCAGATCGCGTGTTTGTTCTAGCACGAAACTTCCGTTCATTTCTGAATCGTTCTGTATCTACGAGGACTTCTTTAATGTCGTCATATCTAGTAATAACGTAAATACCAGAGATTGGGTCTTTCCAAACTGGTGCCTCTTCTCGAAGTACTTTATATGCGCTGTAGGGACACTCTGAAATTTCTGAGTCGAAAAAGTTTACTTCTGAAAGGGGAAGTTCCTGTTGTGAGTCCATTTATGCCCCTCCATTTATGATCGATTTTACTTTAGGCGAGTTCTCCAGCGTTCTATACGTTTGGGCTCCGGTTTGCATGGCAAATCCTGCAGCAGCAGATTCCCAGTCATCATCTATTCGTATCCCGGAACTATCGGCTGTGATATTTAAACTCCTGAACACTGAGGAAATAACTGCAGCATCAATCATGCCTTCCTCCCCAACGGCCTCGACAAGGTCTGCCCTAGTAGAAGGTAGCGTGCTGTCCAATCGATGTACGGAGTCAGTGAAGTTCAACAGTTCTTGAGCAGCTGGAATCCCGTCTGAGGAAGATACGGTTCCTTGGACGGAATTTAGATCAATGTCGACTTCTACTGCTGAGCTGCTTAAACTAAGCAACATGCTATGTGCGCTTGTTCAATAAAAGCACTCATTTAAGGCTGAAGTTCGTGCTGCGACAAGCTCGACCTGGGGGCGATTTAGGCTTCTATGCGTCCAGACCATGTCGTTGAATGAATCACCAGAGTACATGGCACGTACCAGAAGCATCCGGCGTGCATTATCAGCTAAAGACAAACTAAGAGCTACGGCCACATGCGGAAGTCCTTCAGTCGGAAGAGTAGGCAAGAATCCGATCCCAGTCACTAATCCACTTGGGCGTTCAGTAGTTATGGCGCCTTCTAGAGGAACTGGTAATTCTTCTCTTTCTAAACCTAGAGCATCATGAAGGTGGTCAATTGGGACAATTTGAGAAATGACAGCCGCTAACTCTGCATATTTATTTTCTCCCATTCTTTGAATTATGTGTTCGTATGTTTCTATGTTTATAGAAGAGGGACTAACGGCTACTCGTTCAACGACAGCGGCTTCGAATATTGTTAATTCGCCATTGGCTTCATCAGATAGCGTTTCTAACGGTGGCGGCCTGTCCCAGAGTGGCCGGGGTGCGGATTTACGTACGTGCTCA
>CEVZ01068500.1_pt1 | contig 14504 bp, 17 predicted proteins | sample 361371 | NCBI WGS metagenome assembly CEVZ01 (sample SAMEA2620217, study PRJEB7988) | marine metagenome | isolation source: saline water (ENVO:00002010), including
AGTGACGATGTGTCTAACGGGACTGTTGGAGTTAACCCACGAGGTAGTGAAGTTGAACGAGATGTTCCTCTGAGCGAGTTTATAGAGCGCTTGCAAAGTGAGGTCGACAACCGCCAATGACCAGAAACTACCGGAATAAGGGATTAGGTCAGATATGGGCTGGTTGGAGACGTGAATATGTATCTCGAGGACCGGATGCGGCTAAAGAAACTACTGATAGAAGTACGGTTTTTGAAAAAATCTTCGAAGCTAACCCAGAGCCAAATAATGAAAATTATATCATTTGGCAAGGTGTCCACTGTGCCGCAGTTCTTAACCTTTACCCTTATGTAAGCGGTCACGTGCTAGTGCTTCCAAAGCGAAAGGTAAGTGACCTTGCGAGCCTGAACGACAAGGAGTACATCGAATTATGGGAAGGTGTCCGTCTCGCAACACAAGCGATTCAAAGCGCTTATTCGCCTGATGGAATAAATATCGGGGTTAACATCGGCGAAGCTGCGGGGGCGAGTATACCTGAACACGTTCATGTTCATTGTTTGCCGAGGTGGAAGGGTGATACAACATTTCTCACCTCAGTGGCAGAGGTCAGAATGATCCCTGAAACGTTATCTTCGTCATGGAACAAACTTCGAGGGTGTTGGCCAGCTGATGCCTTGTGATCTCAGATGAATAGGTAGTGAATATTGAAACCGGCTATCGTACTGAATTAATCAAAGGTGCATGAAGCCATGGCAGATGAAGAAGAAACAATCGACTCCTTACCTGAAGATCTAGAAGCGTCTTTCAGCAGTGAAGATTATCAAATTCCAAATAATGACCGAAGACGAGTTGCTGGATTCCTATACCTTGCCGTCGGAGTCGTCGCCTTAGGCCTCGGTGTCTTTGCCTCAGGGTCACCTCTTGCAAATCAGGGATTCACATATGCGGGCATAGGCGTCCTTTGTATTGCCCTTTATTGTTTCTTTGCCTCGGCAAGTACGAACATTGACGAGGGTCAAGCACTAAAGCTAGTCGAAAGAGATTTGGGTTTTACTGCTGGCCCGTCATCAGCTCAAATGATGTGGCGAGGTTGGGGGAGTAAACCAGTTTGGAGGCTTCTCCTGTACTCCCAAGAACCGCAACCAGAGTATCGAGCTGTTGTCATCGTTGACGCTGGGAATGGACAAGTTCTTGAAAAACTAGTCGAAGAAAATCCCGAAGACTGGAGTTGAAAGTCATAACAAACTCCGCCACAAGAACAAATATCTACAATGAACAGTGCTATGGTTGCGCCAGTTAGATTTGAGTCCGTAACTCAAGGGAGACAATGTGTTCGACGGAAATTTACGATCAGCAGTTGATAAGATTCTGGACCCCATCGGATCGTTCCTATATCGCCTAAAAATTACAGCGGACGCGTTAACGGTTACAGGAATTCTGATCGCAGTAGCTGGGGCGATAGTCATAGGGCGCGGCCATATGTTCGCTGGATTCATTTGCCTACTCTTAACAGGAATACCAGATGCACTAGATGGGGCGGTTGCGAAGGCAGCTGGAACGGCGTCTGTCCGTGGCGCGTTCTTTGACTCAGTTAGTGACCGAGTAACTGACGCCCTGCTCTTTAGCGGCATAGCCTGGCACCTAGCTACAGAAGAGCCTGGTCAAATCATGATGCTTCCAGTAGCACTTATGGCCACAGCAATGCTCGTGTCATATCAGAGAGCCAAAGCTGAATCATTGGGCTTTGATGCCAAAGGTGGAATCATGGAGCGAGCTGAACGCTTTATTGTCCTTGCTATAGGCCTTCTCATAGATGAAATATTAATCCCTGTTCTTTGGGTCATGCTCGTCCTAACTGGGATCACCGCATGTCAAAGGTTTGTAAAAATCTGGAAGCAAGCCACAAAACATATGGGCCCACCAGTAGGGGGCTAAAGCTAGAAGTGAGGAAGATTCCAATTGCCGTAACTGCATACCGAGTTGGAAGTTACCTTCTAAGGAGAATACCTCGGATTTGGCTGAACCCTATTCAGAAATGTTCAGCTCTCGTCGCAACAACGATCGCAAAGGAAAAAAAGATGCTCGTCGGTCGACATCTAACTCGGGTATATGGCGAGACCTTTTCGAAAGATGAACTGAAGAAAAAAACACGTCAGACCTTTGAAACATACGCCAGATATTGGATTGACTCAGCAAGAATACAGGGCCTCACAGATTTTGAAATAGATGCCGGCTTCACAGTTGAAGGTTTTGAACATATAGAGGATGGGTGGGCGACTGGAGTGGGCCCAATTCTCGCGCTTCCTCACCTTGGCGGGTGGGAGTGGGCTGGAAGATGGCTAATCTGCTCACCCAAATACCAAGTCACAGTAGTTGTAGAAGAACAAAGCCCTCCTGAACTTTTCCGATTTCTTATGAAATACCGACAGGGCTTTGGAATGAACGTTATTCCACTTGGACCGAATGCTGGACGGCAAGTCATTAAGGCTTTAAAAGCAAACCATATTGTTTGTCTTCTATGCGATCGAGACATAGAAGGAAACGGCATTCCAGTTGATTTCTTCGGAGAACAAACAACTGTTCCTGCAGGACCAGCAACACTGGCACTTCGTACAGGAGCCCACATAATTCCCGTAGCGGTTTACCAGCGGGATAATTCCCACCACGCTGTCGTTTGTCCGCCGATCAAACCTCAAAAAACGAAAGGGCGACTCCGTGATGACGTCTCAAAAGCAACACAGGAGCTAATCCATGTTTTTGAGGATTTAATCCGACAAGCGCCTGAACAGTGGCATCTAATGCAGCCGAACTGGGAAAGTGATTACGCTGCACTCGAGACTTTCAAAGGCCGGAGAAAAACTGCCTAGAAGCTCGAAAAAGCCCCACAAGCCTCTGATATCGGCTACCAATGAAGATATGCGTATCGGAATGATTAGCCCATATAGCCTCACAATTCCCGGAGGTGTGCAAAATCAGATACTTGGCTTAGCTCGCGCATTACGAAATAAGGGAATTGACGTTCGTGTTCTCGGCCCATGTGACGGACCTCCTCCTGACACAGGGATAACTCCCTTAGGTAATAGTCTTCCAACAGCGGCAAACGGTTCCATCGCCCCACTTGCTCCAGACCCGTCAGCGCAACTTCGTGTAATTCGAGCTCTTAGAGATGAGAGGTTTGATTTACTTCATGTCCATGAACCATTAGCTCCTGGTCCGACGATCACAGCAATAGTTCTGAAACAAAGCCCGATCGTCGCAACATTTCACCGATCCGGGCCATCAAAATCCTACGAATTCTTTAATAAACCAGCTCGATGGGTGGCTAGCCGAGTTGAAGTGAACTGTGCCGTTTCCGAAGAAGCTGCTCTGACAGCAAGAAATGCTCTAGGGGGGAGTTATGAAATCCTTTTTAACGGAATCGAGCTAGATCGGTATTCCTCAAAAGTTCCAAGACAGGGAGACCGAACTATCTTTTTTGTCGGCAGGCACGAACCTAGAAAAGGCCTAGAGGTGCTCATCAGGTCGATGCAAGGCCTTCCAGACGAAGTTAAGCTCTGGATCGCATCCGATGGGCCAGATACAAAGCGCCTGCAGAAAGAAACTGAGGATGACAGCAGAATCAAATGGCTCGGGAGAATATCAGAAGAAGAGAAGATTGAACGTTTGCAGCAATCTTCTTTGTTCTGCGCTCCGTCACTAGGAGGTGAGTCATTCGGCATTGTCTTGCTGGAAGCTATGGCTTCTGGAACTCTTGTGGTGGCAAGTGATATTCCCGGATACTCCAAACTAACTAGAAGTGGGAAAGATGCTTTGCTCTTCAAGGCTGGTGATTCAGCTGCCCTAGTGAAGGCTCTCGAGAAAGGACTGTACGATCCATCGATTGCAGAAACCATCGTTGACTCGGCGTTCTCACGAGTGGGTGAATTCTCTATGGTGGAATTAGCTGAGCGCTATATACAGATATATCAAAAGGCGATAACCCAAAGACCAGCAGTCCCCTTGGCAGGAGGGGGACAATTCTTCTCGCAAAGAGCGCTCAATTCCAAGAACTTCAAAATGAAATAAAAAATCGAACAGTGAGTAAACGATCCACTGAGGATTGGTTATCATCTATATAGAGGCCGAAGGAGGCACTGTGGTTGCAACTATTATCATTATCGTTGTCGTAGCGATCGTTCTATTATTTCTCGTACTCCAATACAACAGTCTCGTTCGCTTGCGCAATCGAACAAAGAACGCGTGGGCGCAGATAGATGTTCAACTACGTCGTAGGTATGACCTAATACCGAATCTCGTTGAAACTGTCAAAGGCTACGCTGAGCACGAAAAAGAAACCTTCGATGCGGTTATCCAGGCACGGAGTTCGGCCATGGCTGCGACTGGGCCAGCCGATCAGGCGCAGAATGAGAATATTCTTGAGGGGACATTGAAATCTCTTTTTGCACTGTCCGAGGCATATCCTGATTTAAAGGCGAATGTAAACTTTCTTGAACTACAAGAAGAGCTAACGAGCACGGAAAGTCGAATTGCTTTTGCTCGGCAGCACTTTAATGACAGTGTTCTAGGGTACAACAACAAAATTGAGGTATTCCCCTCCAATTTAATTGCAGGCCTATTTAAGTTCGAGCAAGAAGAATTCTATGAGGTGGAAGGTGAAGCTGAAGGGCCAGTGCAGGTCCAATTCTGATGGATCCAAAGGTTGCGGCTTTTCGCGCTTCGTTACTTTTTGTCTTTTGCGCTTTCGTTGATTGTTTACTGCTAGTCGCAATCGGCCTACTAGCGGGAATTGACGTTGCTATCTTGGTGCCTACCGCTGTGGTGCTTGCGAGCATCTGGATCTTTTTTGTATCCCGAAAAATCGATTCCTTTATCTTAAAGAAAATTAAAGCTGAACCCGTCAAAACACATACGCACCCTCGATTTCTGAATCTCGTAGAGGGAGTGTGTATCTCTTACGGGTTTCGAAAACCCGAGCTTTACATTATTGAAGATGTCGCTCCAAATATGATGATGGTTGGGCGAAATCCCGAGCATAGTAATCTGGTCGTTACGACTGGACTGCTAGATCGGGTGCAGCGAACTGAGCTTGAAGGGTTAATCACCCATGAGTTATCTAGATCGAGAAGTCGAACGTCTTACTTGGAAGGAACGTTGGCAATACTTGTGGCATGGCCTTGGTCATTTATGCCCGGTGTCGTTTCAAAGGTCAGTGCACGATTCATAGACCCCTGGAGCATCGCAGAAATTGACGTAACTGCCGTTGGCCTAACAAGATATCCTCCCGGATTGGGAAAGGCGCTGGAGAGTCTCTATTCCGATGGTAGGGAACCTACACATAATCCACGGTTTTGTAGGCACATGTGGGTCAACCCACCAACTGAATCGCTAATTTCTACAGGGTTTTCAACGGATGACCGGATTGCTGCACTTGCAGAGCTATAAGTTGCATTATCAGAATCTATAGTCAAGAACCAAAATTTTAGAGATAAGATTTAACTATGGCTCAGGAAAACACAGAAGATATAAAGACAACAGGCACTGTGAAAGTAAAACGAGGTCTTGCGGAAATGCTAAAAGGTGGCGTGATTATGGACGTCGTGACACCTGATCAAGCGAAAATCGCAGAAGATGCAGGAGCTGTTGCTGTTATGGCGCTCGAGCGTGTCCCAGCCGACATCCGAGCTGATGGTGGGATCGCACGAATGAGCGACCCTGAGATGATCGAAGGAATACAGGATGTCGTGACTATCCCTGTCATGGCTAAAGCTCGCATAGGGCACTTTGCGGAAGCCCAAATCCTAGAAGCCCTTGGTGTCGATTATGTTGATGAATCCGAAGTTCTTACTCCCGCAGACGAGAAGCATCACATCGATAAATGGGGGTTTGACGTCCCATTTGTATGTGGGGCTACGAATTTAGGTGAAGCGCTCCGAAGAATCTCTGAAGGCGCCTGCATGATCAGGAGTAAGGGCGAAGCTGGAACAGGAAATGTCGTCCAAGCGGTTAGGCATCTTCGAACAATTCTCGGGGACATCCGCAAGCTTGGACAAGCAGACTCTGCCGAGTTGTTTGATTGGGCAAAAGAGCTTCAGGCTCCCCTTCCTCTTGTGCAAGAAGTTGCTGCAGTAGGACGCCTGCCCGTACCAATGTTCTGTGCAGGTGGGATAGCAACTCCGGCTGACGCAGCTCTCGTAATGCAATTAGGAGCTGAAGCTGTCTTTGTAGGCTCAGGAATATTCAAATCAGAAAACCCCGAGCCGCGTGCAAAGGCCATTGTCGAGGCAACGACGAATTTCACTCGTCCAGAGATCGTAGCCAAGGTCAGCCGAGGGCTAGGAGGCCCCATGACTGGCATCGGAATGGACGAAATCCAAATCAGGTTAGAAGACCGCGGTTGGTGAGTTTTGAAGGTCGGCGTTCTCGCACTTCAAGGCGCCTATGTAAGCCACATGGAGGCACTTTCCTCACTTGGTGTTGAAGCCTTGGAGGTCCGGATTCCTGCGGACATAGAAAAAATTGACCGCCTTGTTATCCCTGGGGGCGAATCCACTACGATCTCCATGCTTCTGGACTGGAACGGAATGAGGACCCCTATCCAAGAATCAATTTCAAGGGGAATGCCAATTTTCGGGACATGCGCTGGAATGATTGTTCTAGCTAGGGAAGTGCTTGATGGGCGTGAAGACCAAACCCCTCTTGGAGCGATTGACATAACCGTTCGTCGAAATGCATTTGGCAGACAAGTGGATTCATTTGAAAGCGACATAGAGGTTGCTGGCTTAGATTATCCATTCCCTTCTGTATTTATCCGTGCACCAATTGTCGAATCGATCGGCGAAGGAGTTGAGGTCTATGCCAGAGTTGATGAGAAGATCGTATTATGCGGAACGGAATCAATTTTGGTAGCTTCATTTCATCCAGAGCTATCTAACGATGGAAGAATACATGAAATGTTCCTAGCTATGGAACCATCAGGCGCATAAGGGTAAAGTTTTAAAATGTCAGGTCATTCGAAGTGGGCGACAATTAAGCACAAAAAAGGTGCCGCAGATAAAAAGCGCGGCAAGCTCTTTGCAAAGCTAATAAAGCAAGTTGAGGTTGCCGCCAGACAAGGCGGGGGGGACCTGGATTCTAATCCAACCCTCCGAACGATGTATCAAAAAGCAAGAGACAATTCCGTCCCTCTCGACACGATCGAAAGAGCTATCAAAAGAGGGACCGGCGAACTCGAAGGTGTGGACTACGAAGATGTTACCTATGAGGGTTACGCCCCGAACGGTGTAGCGCTATTCATCGAAACCCTTACTGATAACAGAAATAGAACCGGTTCAGAAGTTAGATCGATGCTCTCCAAGCATGGGGGATCTCTAGCCGAGCCTGGAGCTGTCGCATGGCAATTCGAGCGAAAAGGTGTAATTGTTCTTGACCGTGAAGTCGATGAAGACGACCTTATGATGGTGGCTTTAGAAAGCGGAGGGGAAGACCTTGCAGATGAAGGAGACACTTGGAGATTGACAAGCGACCCAACTGACCTAAATGGCCTCCGTGATGCGTTAGAGCAGAACGGCATTGCCTTCCTTTCTGCTGATCTCACGTTCCTGCCTACTCAAGTGGTGCCACTTACAGAATCAGGGGCCGCTAAGCAGGTCCTAAATCTAATTGATCTTCTCGATGATCTAGATGATGTTGATGCAGTACACGCAAACTTTGATATTCCAGACTCTGTGATGCAAGAGATAGCAGGATAAAGCTCCTCTTCTGCATTCATAAAACAGAAGCACAGCCCTAATTAAGGTGCTCTGTTTTAGTACGGATAGTCCACCTGCGTTGACATGTAGCGGCTATGATCGTACATATGTTCGTATTAGGAATCGATCCTGGGTTATCGCGGTGCGGCTACGGCGTTGTGCATCGAAAAGAAGGGAAAGAAATCGCATTGGCAGCAGGAGTTATCGAAACACCCTCCGAAATGGGTACTCCGTACCGGTTAACTTTGCTTAGGGATGAGGTTCGAGAATTAATTGTCGACTATAAGCCGGACGTTATAGCTATCGAACGAGTACTGTTTCAACATAATGCAGCAACAGCTATTTCTGTAGGGCAAGCAATTGGAATAGTTATGACCGAAGGTATTTCTGCTGGATGTGAAGTAGTTGAGTTTTCTCCGAATGAGGTTAAGCAGTCTGTTGCTGGTCATGGTGGGGCTGACAAAAAAGAGATGGAGAAAATGGTACAAATCCTACTGGGAATTAAAACACCACTTGAGCCAGTTGACGCAGCTGACGCGTTGGCTTTAGCGCTCTGTTATATAGCCCGCCAGAGAGTAGAGGCATCATGACAATCGGGAGCCTTCGAGGTGCTTTAACGCTTGTTGAGGATCAGGAGATAATTATTGAAGTTGGGGGTGTGGGCTATCGGATCTTGATCCCTCCGTCAACTCAGGAGCAATTCGGTGAAGCTGGTTCCGAAACGCTTGTCTATACGCATCACCATTTCCGCGAAGATGCCCAGTCGTTATATGGGTTCCCGACTCGGGAAGAGTGCCTATTTTTTGAAGCTCTCATATCAACACATGGCGTAGGACCATCGTTAGGGCTAGCTATATTATCGACTCACTCTCCAAATCAATTAGCACAAATTTTGGCTGATCAAGATTCTGACGCATTGTGTGTAGTTCCTGGAATCGGAAAGAAAACAGCTGCGCGACTTATCGTCGAGTTGCAATCGAAGATAGATTCAGCTTCTATCCCTCTCAAAAACAACGAATTGAGTGGTGAGGGCATCTCTTCTCAAGATTCAGGTTTGAGAGATGTGCGAGATGCTTTAAGCGGCCTTGGCTACGCTAAAGAAGAAATACAAATGGCGACGAGGGGCTTGCCATCCAATACTGAACCTTCGCTTTTGCTTAAACTTGCGTTACAAGAGCTAGCAGCAGTGACATAAGGGAACTCTAGACCATTTGGAAGATATATGAGAGAAGAACTTCTTTCCCCAGAAAATTTAATTGAAGACCAGGAAATTGACTTTGAATTAGATGCTTTGGGTCTGAGGCCACGATCCCTTGAAGACTTTATCGGTCAACCTGAATTGAAAGAACATCTTTCTATAATTCTTGGAGCTGCGAAAAAGAGAGAACAACCTTCTGACCACTTGCTTTTTGCGGGCCCACCCGGCCTAGGAAAAACTACATTAGCGAACATCGTCGCAAAGGAGATGGGGGTCTCTTTACATACAACATCTGGGCCTGCCCTTGAGCGTGCTGGTGATCTTGCCGCTATCCTAACGAAACTAGAACCCGGAGATGTTCTCTTTATAGATGAGATCCATAGGCTAAATCGCGCTGTCGAAGAAGTCCTCTATCCCGCTATGGAAGACTTTCAATTGGACATTGTCCTCGGCAAGGGCCCTGCGGCTCGTTCTGTTCGACTATCAATATCACCGTTCACGTTGGTGGGAGCTACCACGCGAACAGGTTTAATAACCGGCCCTTTAAGAGATCGATTCGGCTTAGTAGCTCGAATGGATTATTACGATGCTGATGATTTAAATGCAATTGTTCTTCGCTCTGCGAACATATTCAAAGTAGAAATTGATGAAGAGGGAAGCAAGGAAATAGCAGTGAGATCTAGGGGCACTCCTCGGATAGCAAACCGGCTTCTTCGCAGAGTAAGAGACTACGCAGAAATAAAAGCTGGAGGAGCCGTTGATAAGCAGACATCTATAGAGGGGTTAAAGCTCTTCGGCGTTGATGAGAGGGGCTTAGACAAAGTTGATCGAGCAATCTTGAAAGCAATATGTGAACGTTTCAACGGAGGTCCCGTTGGGCTATCGACACTTGCTATCAGTGTTTCCGAGCCATCGGAAACGGTTGAAGACGTATATGAGCCTTTTCTCATACAGCAGGGATTCATTATGCGCACACCCCGTGGGAGGGTAGCGATGGAATCAGCATGGAATCACCTCGGACTTGATCCGCCAGATACCAGTGATGGCCGTCCTCCTAATTTGTTCTCTTGACCTAATGATCGAATTCGCCCTTATGCTGTTTTGAATGGAATCATCGAAGTTTGATTATTCTTTGCCAGCAGACGCAATAGCGCAAACGCCTCTAACTCCTCGTGATTCGTCGCGGTTGTTAGTTAATGGAAAAACTATTCTCCATAAACATGTGAAGGACCTTCCTGAATTCCTGCGCAAGGGTGATCTTGTCGTACTAAATAACACCAGAGTTATGCACGCAAGACTCAATTTATTCAAGGAATCCGGAGGAGCTGTTGAGGTCCTTGCTCTCACTGAGCTACCTAATGAGCAATGGGAGGCCCTTGTCAAACCAAGCCGGAAAGTGCCTTCAGGGACTCTACTGTATAGCTCAGAAAATCAGCCCATTCTCAGAGTCCTAGGAGATGGAGGGGCTGGAATAAGGATTATTGAAGCGACCGAAGCTCCTCTAAGAGATTTAATGGAAGATTATGGGAAAGTTCCCCTCCCGCCTTACATCACAGCTCACTTGAAAGACAACGAGCGGTATCAAACAGTATTTGCTAATGAGGAGAGTTCCGTAGCTGCACCCACGGCGGGACTGCATTTAACCCAATCAGTTCTTGATGAAATAAAACAGGTAGGTGCAGATATTGCCTTCATTGAACTTAGCGTCGGCCTAGGCACTTTTCGACCGATAGAAGCAAACGACATCACCCACCATTCTATGCATGAGGAGAAGTACCGAATTGCTTCTACGGTCTGGACCGCATGCCAAGAAGCAGAGAGAGTCGTTGCTATCGGCACAACTGTTGTTCGTGCGCTTGAGACAGCGGCCGTGACAAAGGTCCTTGAAGGTAAAAGTGATTTATTCATAACGCCAGGATTCGAATTTAAGGTTGTTGACGCTTTGCTCACCAACTTCCACCAGCCTCGATCGACGTTACTGGTGATGATTGAAGCATTTATGGGTGACGGATGGCGAGAACTGTATTCAGCCGCTCTTGCGGAGGGATACCGGTTCCTTTCTTTCGGGGATGCGATGTTTCTGGACAGGCAAGTTGTTTAAGGTGTTAGTTACATACACTGGTGAATATGAAGGCAGAAGAAACACCAAATTTTAGTGTTCTTGCAAAAGATGGCTTGGCACGTCTCGGAAAACTTTCGATGGAGCGGCACGCATTAGATACACCAACTTTTATGCCTGTCGGGACCCGAGGGGCTGTAAGGACCCTTACGTCGCTTGATCTGGAAGAATTAGAGGCGGATATCATATTGGGAAATACCTATCATTTGATGCTCAGGCCAGGAGTTGAAGTGATCCAAGAAAAAGGAGGGCTTCATGAATTCACTGGCTGGAACCGGCTAATCCTAACTGACTCAGGCGGGTATCAAATTTTTTCTCTAGAACCAGATGTAGATGACAAAGGCGCAACTTTTAAATCAACTTATGATGGCAGTCTTCATCGGTTAACCCCAAAAGACGCTGTCGATATTCAGTGTGGCCTTGGCGCTGATATACAAATGGCACTCGATGTATGCCCTCCTTTACCATCAGAGAAATCAGTAATAGAAACCGCAGTAGTCAGAACCAGACTTTGGGCCGAGGACGCAAGAAAGCATTTTCTATTCAAGAGAGACAAAGAGAATTTCAATAATGCCCAGTTCGGTATCGTCCAAGGAGGACTAGATCTCACATTGAGACGCATCTCAGGGGAGCAAATAGTTGAAATAGGATTTGATGGTTACGCTATTGGTGGGCTCTCCGTAGGTGAAAGCAGATCAGAGATGATAGAGCCGATGGACGCGAGCATACGAACTTTACCGGACGATCGGCCTCGCTATTTCATGGGTTTGGGTGACCCAGCTGGCCTCGTCGAAGCAGTCAACCTTGGGGTAGATATGTTTGATTGCGTCTGGCCCACGCGACTTGCCCGCCATGGAACAGCATTAACGAACACGGGTAGAATCAATCTTGGCGCAGCCCGTTATGCGAGAAGCGATGACCCTATAGATTCAAGTTTTCCTCAAAGTCCGGCTTCACATTGGTCTCGAGGATACTTACGTCACCTGTTAGCAGTAGGTGAACCAGCAGCTGCTCGGCTGCTGACTCTTCATAATCTTGCATGGTTGTTCGATATGATGCGCCGGATGAGAGAATCTATATCAGCAGGAACCTTTCAAGAGTTTCGAAAGGAAATCCTTGATATTTGGGGTTAGAACTACGGATTTCTTTACCTAATCCGCTTTGATACGGGAATAATCGTCGGAACACAGTACCATAGCGAACTGAAAGAATTTTTTCCCGAAGATAGGATGTGGATATGGGAATTCTATTTATTCCGATTTTGCTTGTAATTATGTATTTACTAATACTGCGACCGCAACAAAAGAGGATGAAAGAGCAACGGGCAATGCTGAGTGTTCTAGACGTTGGTGACGATGTCCGAACCGATTCAGGGATTTATGGAACGATAAGTGACCTTGATGGCGACACGGTCTTCCTTATGGTCGCTGACGGTGTTGAGATAAAAATTTCCAAAGCGTCTATTGCTGAAATGATCCGATACGACGACGAGGAATGACGAGTTTCTGACCCACTATGAAACAACGTTTCCTAACTCCACTCTTCTCAATAGTCCTAGTTGTAGCCGGTCTACTTGTTTGGTCACTAGTGGAAGGAAACTCCGTTCTTCTGGGGCTCGACCTAAAAGGTGGTGCAGAAGTTGTACTGGAACCATCAGAGGACACTGAACTTGAGGGTGAAGAGCTTCGTGACGCCCTTGACCAGTCCGTAGAGATTATTCGAAATCGTGTTGATGGATTGGGTGTTGCAGAGCCAGACATTACTCGACAATCGAATCGGATAGTTGTCCAGCTCGCAGGAGTCGAGGATCAGGATCGGGCTTTAGATGTAGTAGGGCAAACAGCTGAGTTGCGTTTCCGCCCAGTGTGTGGCCGGATACCTGCTGAACAAGTTGACTTGAGCGGCGAAAACTCAGCCACAGATTCCGATAATGAAGGCCCTGTTGGCATTCAACCCTCAGACCGAGATGAAGCTTCAAGTGAAAAGACGTCTTCAATGGATGGGGTCGAGACGAAAGAAATCAGTGCTGAATCTACGCCTGAGGGGGTTGGGTGCGAAGATTTAGGATTTACTTTTACTGAAGCTTTGTCTATGCCTACAACGCTTCCCGAAGATGATGATGCGGAGCTCCCAGTGATTCTGCTAGGTGATAGTGAAGTATGTGTCGGGCAGGGGGAGTGTCGCCTTGTGCTGGGGCGAACGATGTTAACCGGAGCAGCACTTGAAACAGCTGATTCTACCTTCCGTCCTCCGGAGTGGTTTGTTCTGCCAATTTTTCGATCAGGAGAAGATGGAATAGATCTATTTAATATTGCTGCAAATCAATGTTTTAACCAAACAGCTGTTTGCCCTACATCCCAATTGGCGATCGTGCTTGATGGTGTCACAGAATCTACTCCTAATGTGCAGACCCCTTATTTTGAAAGAGACCAGATAACAATTAGCGGTGACTTCGATCAAGAACGAGCAGAAGAAACAGCACTGGTATTGCGTTACGGTTCACTGCCCCTCGAGTTTGAGACGCCTTCAAGCCGGATAGTTTCAGCCACACTAGGAAAGGATTCTTTTGATGCTGGAGTAGTTGCGGGCATAGTTGGTTTAGCCTTTGTGGCTCTATTCATGTTTGCCTATTATCGGCTGCTCGGAGTAGCGGCAATTCTCTCCTTAGCGCTTTCTGGAACGATGCTTTGGGTTATCCTTGCCTGGTTGTCTACTTCTCGGAGTTTGGCGTTGACGCTCGCTGGAGTTGTTGGCCTTATAGTCTCGATAGGTACCTCTTTAGATTCAAATGTCGTTTATTTTGAGCATCTCAAAGAAGACATTGGTAATGGAAGAACCTTGCGCTCAGCAGTTGATCGTTCGTTCCCTATAGCTTTCAAAACTATCTTTTATGCTAATTTAGCTTCACTTATTGGCGCTGGCATCCTCTATTTTTTAACTGTTGGCTCCGTTCGCGGGTTTGCTCTTATGTTGGGTCTCGCTTCTATATTGGATCTCATTGCCACGTATTTCTTCCTCCGGCCTTTCGTTAAGTGGATAAGTCTCTCGGATACTTTGAGTAGTAAGCCGTGGCTTTATGGACTTCCAACGCAGGAGGTGGAAACACCATGAGTCGCCTCCGCCGGATGTACAGGAATGAGACCTCTGTACCATTTTCAAAAATTTGGACGAAAGTGCTGCTCGTATCAACTGTTTTGCTCGTTGTTTCCGCTATTGGCCTTTTCGGAAGAAATTTGAATTTGGGACTTGAATTTGAAGGCGGGGGGGCTTGGGAGGTTCCGGTCTCTAATGACTTGCAAGCTGATGAAGTAAGGGATGCTTTGCGACCCTTGGGGCTCGCTGATGCTCGAATCCAGACGGGTGGAGGGGTTCTTCGTGTCCGAACGGAACTCACAAAAGCGGTACAGAATCAAATCGATGATGCCCAAGAAGTAGATACCGTGGAAAGTATCACTTTGGT
>CEVZ01096773.1_pt1 | contig 14498 bp, 4 predicted proteins | sample 361371 | NCBI WGS metagenome assembly CEVZ01 (sample SAMEA2620217, study PRJEB7988) | marine metagenome | isolation source: saline water (ENVO:00002010), including
CCAAGATCAGCGGCCGAATCGTCGTAACCAAAGAATCCAATTTTTGCGCTTGCGTCGTAATATCTGAATTCAACTCCTCTATCCTTATTGTCGTCTGACGCAGGAGCAGTATCCCCGCCAAGAGTAACGATAGGATCATCAACAGCAAGAGTGGTTGAATTAACCGTTGTAGTTGTTCCATCTACTTGTAAATCTCCACTTACTACTACGGTTCCAGTGATCGCACGATCATCACCTGGATCCAAATACATTGTTGCATTACTAGTAGCAATATAATTGGTTTGTATTTTTACATCTTCTATATGAACTTTACCAGTTGCTTCAGTAGCATCAATAGTTACAGTATCTTCTGCTTGAATAACAACATTACTTGTTCCAGCACCAGTATTAGCAGCAACAAGTGTTAGGTTTCTAGCATTAGCACTGTTCTGAGATATTCCAAGGGTGAAGTTTCCATCACCTGTCTTGCTTATTGTCTGATTAGTTGCTCCATCAAATGTTACATCGGGGTCACTGAAGTAAGATCTGACGTTAATATCAATCTCTCCACTGCCACTGTCGCCAGTATTATTAGCACCGAATAGAAGATTCCCTGAAGTATCGTTAATTTTAACATAGTTTAAATAATCAAATCCATGATGTGAACCAGCTACAGTTAATTCCTGATCTAGTTCAAAGTGTTGTTGCGTGTTGTTATCAGAGAAGGATATTCTATTGTTTTGAAGTTGAGTATTATCAACACCCAAAGCACTGATGCTGACATGACCGTTATCATCAACATCAAAATCTTCCTGTGCAAAGGAAGCGAGACCTTTCTGTTCCGTCTTCGCCGCAGCAAGATATCTCCATCCTCCAGTATCAGAAGCATCCGTATGAGTAGGTGCGCCACCTCCAGACGCAATGCCTGTAATAGCCTGATAAACCTTCGTAGCGTTCTCAATAATATCGTAACGTACATATGTTGTACCTGCATTATAAGCAGCATACTTACTACCTTCTATTGCAGTAGCAATAGGAATAGTTTCTGCTGAAGTAAATCTACCCCACTGATCAACTGTGAATTGTGTTGTGTTTACAGTTATATCAGAGTTAGTTGGAAGATCATCACCACCAACTGAAATAAGAGCTGGAGCATTATATGCACCAACATTAGCAATGAACTCTGCTTCTGATGCAATAGTTGTATCAATAAGGTCAATAGTTGGGTTACCAGCTACACCACTACCATTAACAATAGAAATCTTACCAGAAGAACCCTGAAGAGTTCTAGGAATCATATTACCTGCTGATGCCCTAGTAATCAAACCTGTTGCAGTCATTCCTGCAATAGATGTTAAGTCAGTATCTAATGGTTGTACGTCTGTTAAACCGAGATCAACATAAGAAGAAGGTGAAGCACCTGTAGTAATCCTACCTTTCGCGTCTACTGTTACCTTTGTATATTGCCCTGAAGAAGTTGTTGTACCATCATAATGTGGTAATGTAGTTAAGATCTGTAATTGTGCCGATATTGATAAGTTAGAAGATCCATCAAATGTGCCCGAACCTGCTAAGTCACTTGATAACTGTATCTGACGTGGGTTTGCTAGTCTGGATGCTGTAGCAGCATTACCGATAACAGTTGCGGTGATAGATCCTGCACTAAAATTACCGTCTGCGTCCCTTGCGACAAGAGTGTTTGCTGTGTTAGCAACTGACTCTATCGGTCTAGCATATGGCAGCGTGTTCCAACCCCTAACACCATCACCAATTTTGAATCGGTTTGTATCAAGTTCAATTCCAAGTTCACCTTGGGCTAACGTTGGGTTTTCGTTTGCCCACTCTTGAGCACCCCCTCGTCTTAGTTGAATTCTATTAGCCATTTGTTATATATTCGTGATGGGCACAGATCTATCCTAGATATTTATAACAAAAAAAGAAGGGGTCATGTGACCCCTGACCTTTATTCTTCAGTTGTAACTTCATCTACTGCTGGAGGACCGTCCTCAAGATACTGCAAAGTCTCTAGCGCACCTTGCAATTTGAGAGCAGTAGTCTCATTTTCTTTAATTTTTGCTGCCAATTGATTGTTTTCATTAACCAATTTGGTTAGTCTCTCAGTGAATTGAGCTTTCAATTCTTCAGGAGATACCTTTTCAACTGGGTTCTCAGTTGGAGTTGCTGTCATTTTCTTTATTAAGTAAGAGTTTCAGTAGGTCTTTGACATCGCCTATATCAGATTTTAACCCATCTACGTCATTTTGTAAAGTGGTAAAATCTTTTTTCTTAGCTTGTCTTGCTTCATATTGTGCCATGTACTCATCGTACTTGGCAACGTTGCAGTTAACAACTGCATTTGAATAAGGATCACGATACCACCCATCCTGTCCTTCAACAGGAATGAGATCTTCGGTAAAGTTAATTTCGTTATCAATCATTTAGCAAGTGCTATAGCACGGAAGTCAGAGATTAAAGGAACACGAGCTTGGTTTGTAGAACGCATTACAATTTTAACTTGCATTGCGTTAAAGTTCAAACCTTTAACTTCATATTCATAGTCTTTCCAAAGTTCCTCTTCAGTAGCAGTTGAGTTATAGTTAGTCTGATAACCCATGTTGACCCACTGTTGCTCATCTATATTTCCAGTTGATCCAACAGGAACAACCTTATAATAGATTGAAATAGTAGTGTCAGGATGTCTACTAGCAGCGAAAGAAACCGTCAAAGCAGTTGCCTTGGTTGCGAGTTTAGTAAGACGTGTAATGTATATAGCTTCGTTTGGATCGCCCTTCGCTACGGTTGACCAGTCACTATTTGTACTGAATCCACTGTCACCACTTTGCATGAAATAACCTGATCCACTCGTACTAGAACTACTAATATTATTAATTCTATTAGAAGTAGTTATCAAAGAAGAACGGTCAAGGTCAATGACAGGTGATACGTTATCAGCTTCACTAGTTAATATACATTCCATAGTGAATGATTTATTACCACTTAATTCATTGTCTTCATTGAGTTTAGAGCAAATCATACGAGGAGTTGGGAATACATTCTGTTCGTTTAGAATAACATCCTCAAATACACCATCGTTTATAAATGATTGCTGAGTCATATTTGCTGCCTTACCATCATTCATGGAAGTACCAGTGACAGTATTACATCTAGCACGAATTGAGGTCTTAGGTAGAACCATAGTCTTCATGTTAGGTGTCAATACTTCAAACGGTAAGTTCTGAGTTGCAACACCGAATAAACCACCTGAACGTATGCCAGCAGTAGCAACAGAATCCAAGTGAAGCATATAAGTGTCCATAGTAGGACAAGATATTGAGGTGTGAACCTTATTAATTTCTGTTAGAGGAACACCATCAATGTTGTAACAGAATACTGGTTCTGCATTAGCATGAGCAGCAGCCGTAGTACCACCAGCACCTCTACCAGCAGCATTAGGTACTGTGACGGTCTTTCCATCAGAAGAAATTGCACTATACTGTATAATTTCATCTTCAATTCTTAAGTAACCAGGATTACTTACAGAAATTGCAACACCATTAACTATCTGATGGAATACGCCAGCAGACTCAACACTAATTGAAAGTGCATCAGCAGCGAGAGCAGATGTTAATACGGTTGGAGCAATCTCAGATGTAATACCTGAAATTTCAACGTTGTTTGCACGATCATGCATACCGTGGTTCTGATGATAAATCCAGCACTCACGTTCTGCATTATTATATGTTGGTTGTGCAACTGGGTATGCGTTAACACTATCACCAACAGCAGTAACACCACCACTAGCATGTCCAGTAGCAAATGCACCAGCAGCAGTACTATTTTCTTGGTCTATCTGATCGTTAGAAGGATCAAATACACCACTTACATAACGAACTGTTAGTTCTGAAGGAACACCTGATGAACCTTCAGTAAATCCTGTTATCTGTGCTCTAGTACCACTAGAAGATCCAACAACCCATCCACCTTCAACATTATTACCTGAATCAGGAACAGTGAATGTACCTGTAACAGGGTGTGTTAGATATAAAGTAGCAGTAGCAGCAGAAGATACAATACCTTGAACTGTATTACCAGAGTTGTCTATAGATCCTGATAACCAAGATCCTTTAATATCTGTAATCGTAATTGTGTCAGGATCAGTTGTACTGTTGAATGCTGTAACAGTTGCTTCAGCATTAGTAGTTTCCTGATACAGACGAGCACCAACTGATATAGTATAGTTAGTACCAGTAGCAAGTGTTAGAACCTGTTGTGGTTTCAATGTCTGAACTGGGTTCTCAACCAAAGTATGTGAACCAGCATTTGCTAATCCAAGTTCTGCATTTTCAAACTTAGCAAGACCACCAGCACTAGTATCAAACTTAGCACGGTAAATTGTAAACTTCAAATCTTCGTACTGGTCAGCAGTCCACGTAGATGCGTTCTGTGACTTGAATAGTACACCAGCATAAGGCTGTTCTGATATAGTTCTATCTCCACCAATTTCTAGGTCTCCCATTCGGGATATCCAAATAGTATATTCGTTAGAGTCTGATAGTAGAACGAAACAATATTCAGTTGACTGCTTAATATAAACAGGTGCTTGGAATGTAAACGTTGTAGATACAGCAGCATTATCAGAAATATCAACGTCCTCTGGGTTTAAACTAACGTCAGAGAAAGGTAGAATAACTTTAGAAGGATAACCATTTTCCATAGCACGAATCTGCATGGAGATTGGAATGTTCTTATCCTTACTTCCAAAGTATACGTCAACCTTAGTTAGGAATACTCCACCCTCAGTGTCAACAATGAAGGATTGTGCAACAGGGTCATACCAACCAATCTGTCTAACCTCAGTTCTAGTAGATCTAACAGTACGACTATCTGTAACAGTATCCATAACGACTTGAGCGTTACGTATTGAGTGGATAGTCTCTTGTACAGTAGTTAAAGTACCTCTTGCTGTAAAGTTTGCTTCAGCAGATGAATCAACTGTACCTGGAACTAGAGAGTTCTTTTCACTAGATGTAAATCTAATTTGTCTAATACCAGTTGCCCAACGTGGGTTTACGTTCTTAACTGGAGGTGGTATAAAGAAACAACCTCTAGCATATCCACGCTTATCGGTAATAAGACGACGATCTTTAACAACTGCTTTTGCACCAGAAGTTAAACCAACTAATACTTCACCAACTGCAATGTTACCTCTTGCTTTATTGTTGGTAATCTTTGCCATCTGTGCAGCATTGTGGTTTAACAATGGTGTCTGAGATGAATAGGATGTTGGTAATGCCTCATCATCAGTTGAATATGGGTTAGTATCATATACACTGTTAGGTTTAAGAACTTTCAAACGACAGTCTGAAGTCATACCTTTAACAATCTCACCCACAACAAATGGAGTTTCATTTGTTCTAGCATCCTCAGTTGAGTTCTTAACTAACTCAATCAACTTAGGAGTAATATAATTACTAATCTTCTTCTTATCAAAGAAGGCATAAAGTCTTGTCTTAGGCTTAGCACGAGTAATAGTATAACGAATATTTCTGGATCTCATCCAAGGAATATTGGTTTGTGATAGAATTGTATCACCCTGTGACTGCCTTGTAATTCTAGGTACAACACGAGTTCTGATACCTAAACGAGTTTGGTTATTAGTAACTGTAAATTCACGACGTTGGTGTAAGAAGAATAGACCTTGCTGACGACCTGCGTGACCCAATCTACCTAATCTACGACCACCACCTAGGTTTGTTCTAGAACGGAAGTTACGACTAGATCTTAGTCTTTCACCAGTCCAGTTAGTTGTCCATCCAGTCCACTGAGTAGGAGCAAATCCATTCTTATCAACGTTAAGATCTCTTGCTACTTGTGAGAAGTCACCTTCAACGTTCTCAACACGAGCAGGTAGACGCTTAATGTCAACCCAGTCATCAGATGATGGAAGAAGGTCAACACGTCCAATGAATGTGAAAACGTTAAATGGGTTTACGTTCTCAAGTCTTGAAGCATATGGTTGTTCAATAATTGATTCACTCTCATAAGGAAGAGTAACAACTAATGCCTCTTCAATATCTTCAATATCAAATGGAGTCAATACTACACCAGTTGAAGTAAGATGATTAAATTCTAATGGGCAGTTATTAGTATAATGAGAAGGTCTTAGATAACCATTCTCAATATCAATAGATGCTTTGTAATCTTCATTTAGAATATCACCAACAGTATGGTCAGTGAAATCATCTACAACATAACCATTCTTAAATCTGTTTAAACCATCCTCATCGTAAGTAGTAGCATTCTGTGTCTCAGTTTCTAAAAGAGATAGTGAAGTATAGTACTCAACGTTATCCAAGCGAGTTTCAATGTTACCAATGTCACGCATTGTGTAACGTCTGTTATTTTCAGGCTCTACTAGAACATCTCTTTCTGGATCATAACAATATGGTTTATGTTCAAGAACTGCCAATAGCATTGCTGCATCCATATGGTCAGGTTCTTGAGGTTCTTCAGCAGACTTACCTTGAACAATAGTAAATTCTCCATCATGTGTGAGGAATAGTTTATCAATTCTTGGTAGGTAATAATCAAAGTCACAACGGAATGATGTACCAGTATCCATTATGTCAAAGACTGTTGAAGTAGCATCAAAGACACGAGATTCAAAGTCAAAACATGTACAAGTTACAAAGTATGGGTTACCAACTGTACCAGAACCATTTGCAAGTTCTTTAACACCTGGTCTGAAATCAATGGTATCACGTAAGAACATAATACCGCCTTCTGGTTTCCAGTTAGGAATTTCAGAATAATCTATACCAACGTATGACTGAGCATTAAAGTAATCTCCTGAAGACTCATGCTTGAAGTAGTCAAATACAATTGCTAATTGATGTCTTGGTTCTGAATATGATCTTCCACGAACAAGTCTTGATACATCATAGAAGTAAGAATCTTGTCCTGGTTGTAAATTAAACTGTACCGTAATATCAGTTGATCCATTCTCAATAGCACCATCAGCATCAGAAACAAATGCTTGAATTGTTTCTGAATTACTATTAACACCTTGTATTAATTCACCAGGTATAAATGTTCCATCAAGAACTACATGATATAATTTTAGTGTTGATGATACAAAATCTACAACTGTAGCACGAGCACCTGATGTTTGACCTTCAATTATAGTACCAGTAGCAAAGAATGCTGTTTCAACTAAAGTTACATAAGGAACCTTAGCAGCTTCACCATCTAGTGATTCATATACTGCATGGATCTTATAAACGTCATTTAAACCAAATGTAATTTCCTCATCTTCAATACGAGTTCCATACTTGTTACTGTAACCCAATCCAAATAACTGTTGATCTTGCTTAGTTCTAGTCTTATTAACTGCTAGAACTTGCATTTTAGATGCAGTTTTAATTTTACGTTGGACTACAGACTTAGATAATGCAACTGTAGCTTTAATAGAAGTGATATTCTTAAGTCCAGTATTAGCACCACCTGGAGATGTTAGCGTAGCAGTCTGTCTATCGGCACCAAATGTAATTGCAATAGTACCTGCATTAACAGCAGCTTCCATGTCAATTTTAGTACCTGGTCCAGCATAGTCGTTGTTACTACCACCACCTGTGTCAATGGTTACTACAAAGTTATCATTAGAGAATGTTTCAAACTGCTCATTCTCACCAAGAGTAATTGTTGTACCACCATTGTTAATACTGGTAGCATTGTAAGTTCTATAAACTGTGAAGGACTCGTCAGAAATTGACTTAATGGAGTGCTTCGGCATGTCAATGGTAAGGTTACCATTCTGATAGTTCTTAAGAAATACTCTAGGTCTCATACGACCTACTTGACTATAATCTCCATCTACAACAGTACCTATCTTATCTGCACCGTCGCATAATACAGTCTGAGCACCTGGTGTACCAAATATAACATTGGTTCCACTATTCTTATTAGAAGCATTGACGTTAATATCAGCCTGATTAACTTTTTCTACTCTAAATGTATTGTTACCTGTTTCATCAGATAGACCTACAGTTAGAACTTCACCTGGTCTTATATCAGCAGCATAGTTAGATGCAAATCCAGTCAATTTTGTATTAGGTAATGAACCAGTTAATACAACATTATGAGTTGAACCTTCAATCTGTTCAACAGTATTCAATAGAAGATCAGCAGTAAATACTACTTGTGAGTTTAATGCTAAATCTGCACGTCCTACAACAGAACGAGTATCGGTAAATTCATATTGCCAAAGAGCACTAATAGAAGTTAATCCAACACCATCTAATTCAATAGTTTCTCCTTGTCTGAATGTACCCTTAACATCTGTTAATTGAATAGTAGTTGTACTAATGGCACGAATAGAACCAATAGCACCTGAAGAAGCACCCTTAACTATCATTCCAGTTTCATTAAGAGTTGCTGATACATCAGCAGCAGTATTCAATACTGTATACATTTGCACGTCAAAGACGTGTAACTCATGACCTTCAGTAGCACCAGCAATACCACCATTAGTGATATTGTTACTTAACTGAGCACATCTTGCAAAACCTATAATATTACCTTGAGGTGTACCTTCACCAGCAGCATCCCAGTCATCACGTAATTCAAGAACCTGATAGTTATAAGTTACGTTTGGACCTGTAAGTAATGGCCAACCATATACGTTAGTAACAAGAACTGACTGTGCAAGTTCAAAAGGAATAATTGTGTTTTGAACTGCCTTAGTATCTCTTGCTTTTGGAATATCAACATAATTTGGTGCAAGAGTATGAAGTCTATAACCTCTTACATACGCTTTACCTGGAGCAATCTCAGCAGCAAGATATTCATCTGATGCTGCTAGTCCAGCATCAGAACTTTCATCCTGTTGATACACACCATTATTAAATCCATCATCCTTATGCTCACGCATAGTGATTTCAAAACTATCAAGAGCATAATCTCCAGACTCTTCGTAAGTACGAATCGCCATTGATCTTTCAAGTTCTGAGTATGCAGTCTTTTCAACAAACTCTTGTACCTTAGAGTTCTTAAGACGCAACAATTCTATAAAGTTCTTATCAGAGTCATCGTCTATAGCTTTCTTAACCAGAGAAGTTCTAATTCTAAATCTATGACCACCTGGAGCAGAATAGTTTGACGTACCTGCTGCGTTATCATTTAGAGATGGATCATCCTCAGAGGTAATAATAGATTCTGATACCTCAAGTCCTACTCTGTATGATGGAGTATTTGTGTACTGATCTAGAATAATATAACCAGTAGGAACATCTACAAAATATCCACGAATGAAATATACACCTTCGTTAATATATGCTGCTGAAGCAACTGCTGTAGCATTATCTGGTAACATCTGAGCGAAAGGTGAACCCATCTCAATCAATGTAGTACCAAAAGTGATGTCAGCATCTGCCATCAATTGCTCATTATTTTTAAATTCCTTAACATCTGTATCAGAAGTAGAGTCAGCACTATCAATATACTTAACGTATAGTGTAATGTATCCTTTATCTGATGTACTTGATGATATAGAATATAATACCTTTGCCTTAATACCTGTCGTAACACCAGTAATTAACTTACCTGTCAACTGTTCTCTATACAACTCAACGTCAGCCCCTAAGAAGTTTTGTTGTAAAAGAATAGCAGAAACATTTAAGTCATAACCAATTTGACCAGGTATAACCATCGCACCTTCTTTAAAGAAGTGCGTTCCCATGTTCTCAATCTGATTCTGCATGATTGATTGCATGGTCGTGAGTTCACGAGCCTGGATTGGAAACCCTGGTCGGAACAGCACCTTGTAAAAATTTTTATCCTTGTCAAAGTCGTCGTAATACGGCGTGACATTCAGGTTAGTATTCTGTGGCATCTTAGGGACTTATATTAGAATTCAATAACAACTTTAATGTCTTCAATCTGGTCGTTAGCACGAGAAATCGTACGTCTATTATCTATGTAGATAAGGTTACCAGAGTTAGACTCTATCTCAGGTTTTGCATAACCAGAGGTAAATCTCATACCTAGGTCATATTCGGTATTGTTAATAACACGAGAAGAAGTGTTAGGAACAGCAGGGAAGTTCACATCTGGGTCGCCAGAAGCACCAGAAGAAGAACCTTGAATGGCATTAGAACCATCAAACTCGTTCAGAGAACCAGTAACAGCAGGGAAAATACCATCAACTCTATTTTGATAATACTTAAGAACCTTAGTTGTTGAGTTCCATGAAATAACCTTACCAGTTGCAGTAACAGACTGACCACCTACAATACGAGTTTGAGTAATTGTTTCGTCAGGAATAAAGTTACCTTGGAAGGTTGTTGGGAAGATAACTGCTCTTGCAGCAGATAATGTTAGGTCAGAAAGAAGTTCGGTAGTACCATACTTCTTAGGATTAGTGCAAAGACCAATACGACGATAATCGTTATCAATCGGGAAGTCTCCAGCACCTTCATCATATGATAGCTTTGCGTTTACCATAACACGGTAAGCACCCACTTCCACTACAGGGTCTTTACCATGACCACCAGGAGGTGGAATGATAACATCAATTTGTCCACCTGTTCCAGTACCAATACCAGAAACAGCGTTAACAGTTACTTTACCAAAGGAATATCCAGTACCACCAGATGTCACAGTAGCAGAAATAACACGTCCACCATCAACTACGATAGAAACACGACCACCAGTTCCGTCTCCAGCAATTGCTACGTTATCGTATGTACCATTGTTATAACCTGAACCAGATGAAGTAATGACAACAGTGTCAATTTCACCAGCAACAGCATTAGAACTTACTGAAGCATCACTGAATACAGGCATGTAATCAGCAGAGAAGAACTTCAGAACCTGTGCGACAGGAATAGTATACATATACTTCCAACGATACCCGTCAGAAGTAGTGATGATGGATGTAGAAGTACCAGTAGGTTCAATGGTAGAAGGCTTACCATTAGGGTCAGCAGGACTAGTACCGTTATAGATGCACTTATAAACTTGGTAATTGGAGTTAACGACATAGAAGTCAGAGTCATACAACTTGGTAGCACCAGATGATGCTGTGTTAGTTGGTGAATAGTCATGACGATACATGTCATAAGTATAACCCAAACCACCAGTAGTTTGCTCTGGGGGAATCCAGTCAATACGACGTACAACTTGAATCGTGTCGGCAGCAAGAACACGCTTCAATGACATCATATCATCGTAAGCATCAGAGAACTCATCAAATGAGTCAACCGCCTGGGGTGGGGAATTTTCGTTGTCCCATTCTTGGGGACGACCAATAAAGATGTAAAGACGATCCCTATCGTCACCAGCAACTGTGTCACTTGCCAGAGGATCTGGTCCTTCCAGTGACTTAATAAATTTTTGTGCTGTAAATATTCTGAATTGATCAGTAAGTAGTGCTGCCATGGCCTATGGGGTTTCCTCCGTTTTATTTATACTCAGTCGTTGCGGATACTTGTATCATAGCTTATACTCTTTATTCTCCAAGAAGCACCACCCGCACCAACGAGCTTCTCACCACCGAGGATAACCTCAGCAACTGCACCGCTTCCTGTAGTATCAATACCTGCATTTGTAAAGGTCACAGTAGGGTGCAAAGTACCTGCTGTAACTACTTTCTTATATCCGTAACCACCATTAGTCACAGTTAAAGAACCAACCTGGTCACCGTCAGATGTCATATTAACAACTGCTTGTGCTTGTATCTCACCAGAATTTTCAATTACAACTGTTGGAGTTGCAGTATAATCAAGTCCTGGTTCCAGTACCCTAACCTCTGTCACAGTAGAATCATCAGAGAACTCATAGAAATAACCATTAGTTCCGAGGTTTAGATTATTAGTAAAGTATGGAAGTGGGTTGATAAGAACGAGAGTTCTAGTTGCTTGTTCCCATGATTCCACGGTTGCTTGAATATTAGAACTTTGTCCTGTTACAGTCTCACCTACAACAAATGCTACACTATTAGTATCTGTTGATGCTAATTTTACTCTTATTCTAGCAGTATGCTCAACACCATCTCTTAATGCTCCAGCAGATTCAACCGTGGAATATTTAAATGGTATAGAAGCATCTTTTACTTGGTCACCTATGGCAAAGATAGTAGTGTTTTGTCCACCAACGGTTTCTTCAATACCATATAATGAACTATGTATTCCACCATCAAGGTTAATTTGGTCAGCATAATCTGTACCAGTATTAACAACATCAGGAATACCGTCACCAGCACCTGATGCCTCATCATCATCTTCAAACTTTTTATCAGTTAAAATTAACTGATAAACTACAATTTGATCACCAATAGAATCAACTATAACATGTGGTAGTTGTGTGTTAGATGATGCATTAGGAGTACCACCATCAAAAGCAACTGTTCTATCTGATGTTGATGGGATACCAGCATCAATGAATGCCAACTCATCAACTTCAAATACAATTAACAGTTCTCTACTTACTGGGTTCCAGTCATAAACTTTAGCAATCTTATTACTTGCACTCTCAACCCTACGAACTAATCTATCTCCAACATTAAATTCGTATGTTGATACACCATCAACGTTCTGAATACCATCAACTATAACTCTCTGGTCATATCTGAAGTTAGTACCTCTAGTACATCCTAAAAATTTCTTTTCATTTTTACTAGTATATTCAATAATCTCCTTACCGATCATGAATTTACCAGAGCCAGGATAGGCATCAGTATTATGTACGACTACTTCATCATCGTTAGTATCAAGAGATTTTTGAAGACCAGTAATAAAGAAACTAGCAGCATTAAAAGACTGACGATTTCTAACCTTTCTTTTTACATTAACTAGTTTAGTGAATATAATATTAGGTGCTGAAGTATATCCTCTACCTGGATCAGTAACATCAATACCTACAACTTCACCTTGTTCAATTCTTGCAGTTGCTCTAGCACCGACTCCACCACCACCTTGAATATAAACATATGGTGGTTCTTGATAGAACCTACCTGGATTAGTAACAGCAATATTAGTAATAATACCACTATAATCAATGTTAGCAACACCCTCAGCATCTTGTCCACCACCACCTTGGAAGAAGAGAGTCGGAGGAGTTATATAACCAGAACCAGGATTATCTAATGATAGACCACTTATAGACTGTGTTACGGGAGTAGCAGCTGCACCAGTACCTTCACCACCAAGTATATCTGCTCTTGCTTCACCAAAATATCCATCACCACCAGCAATCATCCTAACATATTCTACCTGACCTGCATTAGTTTCACTAAGAACAACTTCTGCTCTAGCACCGCTAGGTACTTCAGCAGCTTGTACAGGAGGATCTTCACCCTTTCTAACCACTCCACCATAATAAGTGTTACCAATAGCATAAGGATACTCAGGAGTACTATCAGATGCTGTTGTCATAAAGTATGCATAAGTTCCATTTGGATACTCAGGAGTTACACAATACCTACCATTATGTTCATCAAGATCACCTTCAGTAGCATCCCAAATATAGTCTTGAATAAATGTACCAGCAGGATAATTTAGAATATTAGTCTTATTACCCATGTTAGGATGCATGTAACAGAAGTAATGTAAATTAGCAGGTGCAAACCAAGGAACTGTAATTACAAGTTTTCTTGTTGTAGCAGAATTATAATTACTAACATACTGGGCATATGTTACTGCATTACCATTAATATAATACGTAACACCACGTTCGTAAAGAACATCTTGATCATATAAAGTCTGACTATCTGCATGCCAACCTTGCTTACCTTCTTCACCAGCAAAATCTGTTAGTAGTAATGTATGATCATCATTACTTGAATCATCTAAATTAAATGTAACTGTATCACCACGATTGATAAGTTCAATAGGTGCTTCAACTCCATTAAGGAGGAACTTACCATTAGCAGCAGTTACAGTATAAGTTGTATTAGTAGGTGTATTGATCCCTACTCTATTACCATCAATCTCAACACCTGTTTTTAATCTATAACCTGTATCAATTCTCTTAATAGCAGACTGATCATCTAATGGTGTAGTATAACCAAATGGTCCATATATTGGATAACCATCATAGGATATACCTAAAATCTTACTGTGACCATTAGCATGACGTGACTTATCTCCACCAAAATTAGATTCACTATAATAAGTCTTAATTGTAAATAAACTATTACTAGCAGAGAATGAATCAACTACTTTAGCATCTTGAAACAAATATAAGTGACTACTATTAGGATAACCATGATAAGCATCATGATCTCTATAATTTATCTTAATCTGATCAAAATTAAATCCAACAGGAGGAGTACCATCTGATCCTGCATCTGGAGATATTAAAGGTGAACCATTGGCAAGTAATCCAACCTGTTCTGGAAGACGATTTGGATTATCTTCAATAGGAACATCTTTACCACCACGATATACTATCGTATGTGAATAATCTTGAGCAAATATATTATTGTTATTAAATGTACTAGGAAATACTCCTGTTCTAGCAGG
>CEVZ01071729.1_pt1 | contig 14419 bp, 14 predicted proteins | sample 361371 | NCBI WGS metagenome assembly CEVZ01 (sample SAMEA2620217, study PRJEB7988) | marine metagenome | isolation source: saline water (ENVO:00002010), including
GTGATAATTGTAAAAAATTATTACAAAAAAAATAACGAAAGTTTAGAACTAATTTATTTATAATGATAAAATATTTAGGAAAGGGTATTTATGAACTTAAAACTGTTCAAAAATTACCAATTAGTTTAAAAGAAAGTTGGAGCTTTTTCTCAAATCCAAAAAATTTATTCAAAATAACACCTGAGCACATGAACTTCAGTATTCTAACTGACTTCAATAAAATGTATGAGGGTCAGATTATTAAGTATAGAGTCTCTCCTTTCCCTTTCTTTAGAGTTGGTTGGACAACAAAAATAACTACAGTTGAAGAACCTTTTAATTTTATTGACACTCAGGAATCAGGGCCTTTTAGTATCTGGCAACACGAGCACAGATTTGAAGAATCAGAAAACGGTGTAATTGCTCACGATATTGTTAAGTTCAAATTACCACTAGGTTTAATCGGTAGAGTTTTTGGAAGTGGTCTAGTAAAATTTCAGCTAAGAAAAATATTTGAATTTAGAGAAAAACAGTTAACTAAAATTTTTAAAAAATGAAAAATATAATTGTAATTGGAGGAAGTAAAGGAATAGGAAGAGAAATTGTTAATTCACAAATAGAGAAAGGAAATAAATGTTATAACCTTTCTAGATCTGAATCAGGTATTAATAACCCAAATTTGATCGAAGAAAAAATTGACATTCTTAATGATAATTTACCTGATATTGAAAATATTGACACGGTTATTTACTGTCCTGGTTCAATTAATTTAAAGCCTATACTTCAATTAAAGGAAGAAGACTTTATAAATGATTTTAATATTAATGTTTTAGGTGCAATTAAAACTGTTAAAACATATTTAAATAATCTCAAAAAAGGCAATGACCCGTCTCTACTATTTTTTAGTACAGTTGCTGTTTGTCAAGGAATGCCTTTCCACTCTTCAGTATCTGTTGCAAAAGCAGGTATTGAGGGATTAACTAAATCACTTGCTGCAGAATTAGCGCCCAACATAAGAGTAAATTGTATAGCTCCAACAATTACAAGGACTGATATGGCTCAAAGAATTTTAAGGAATGAAAAGATTGAGGAAAATATAGCTAACAAACACCCTCTAAAAAAGATTTGCGAGGCTAAAGACATTTCAGATATGGCTGACTTTTTGATTTCATCAAGTGCAAAAAGTATAACTGGACAAATTATGCATGTTGATGGTGGAATGTCCACACTCAAAATTTAGATTTGGTTAAAAAAAAAAATTGGGCAACAAAATATTAAGTTTTAGAGTATAAGTATTTAATAAGAATAGATTTTTAACTCTATAGTAAATATTAGAATAGAAATGTTTAAGTTTATAAAGCTTTTTAGACCTCTTGAATTAGTGTTATTAGTACTTGTACTAGTAACAATAGTGGTTTCAGAGATGTTTTTTTTCAATGATGAACCACTTAAAGCTGTATTCCTTGGTTTATGGGCACCAACTATTCTTCTTTTTATCTTGATATTTAATCAAAAGAAAAAAGAATTATAGAGATAAACTAAACTATGTCTGAACTCTTAACTAGAGAATTTATTTTCATTTGGGCGGGGATCGTCTCGGTTTCATTTATTATATGGGTATTAATTACAGCTAAAGAGCTCAACAAAATAGTTGATAAAAGAGAAAGAAAATGAATGTACATAAAGCAAGTTTAATAAATTCAATAATTTTAATAATCATTGGAGGATGGGGTTATTTTGAATCAGGTTCACCAACTTCTCTCATACCAGTTGGTATTGGAGTTTTTCTTTTATTATTAAATAAAGGTGTTAGAGATCATAATAAAGTAATAGCTCATATAGCTGTTGTTTTAACTTTATTGTCTTTTGCTAATGTGATGCCTCTAATGAGTGCTTTAGACGATGGAAGAAATGAAGCAGCATTAAGAGCAATAGTTATGCTTAGTTCCTCATTTTATGCTATGGTATTTTTTATTAAGAGTTTTATTCAAGCAAGAACTAAATAATTTTTTTATAAAATTATCATATTGAAATACTTATTCAGTTTTATTTTATTATTTCATATTTTTCTTAATACATTTTCTCAATCCGATACAGTTTATGTATCTCCTTCAGGGAATAACAATAATGATGGATCCTATAATTCTCCATATAAAACAATATCTACTGCTATAGAAAATATCAACTCCGGAACTATAATACTTCTTGATGGTATCTATAGAGAAAAAATTTTAATTGAAAATAAAAATAATATTACTATAGCAGGTGATGAATTAGGAAATGCAATAATTGATGGAACAGTTAACCTAAATGACTTCAATTGGACAGAAACTGAAAATAATATTTTTAAAACTACAATTGACACTGCTATTTGGCAGTTATTTATTGATGATAGCGAAATGGTGATGGCAAGGTGGCCAAATGCTCAATTTTCAGATGAATCTATTTATTCATGGGATACTTGGGCAGAAGGTGATGAAGGAAATAGTGGTAATGGAATACTAGTTTTTGATAATTCTAAAACTTTTTATACTTCTCTTGACAATGATTTAGACACTGCTCATGCAATACTTAATATTGGCTCTTTTAGAACTTGGAATCGTAAAATTGAGTATTTAGCTGGTTCTGATTTTTTTACGTATAATGCAGTGCCAAATAGTCAATACAAAGAAAAACATCACTATTTTTTTGTTGAAGGTGATTTAGATCTTCTGGATACATTAAACGAATGGTATCATAACCCTAAAACAGGAGAACTATGGTTAATGACAGGTGGAACAAATCCTAATGATTTTGATGTAAAAGGAAAAGTATTGTCGTATTCTTTTCAAATAAAAAATTCAGATAATATTACAATTGAAAATTTATCGTTTTTTTCTTCAACAGTTAAAGTTCAATCTGCAGAAAATTTTATACTCCAAGACTGCAATTTTGCTTACCCATCTACTTCCAAGAGAATGGTAGGAGACCTTAGTACTCCAAAAGCTACTACTTTTGGTGTGACAGGGTCTTCAAATAAAGTAAATAATAGTATAATTAGAAGGAATTTATTTGAATATACTGACGGAGATGGATTAAGAGTTTATGGAGACAACAACCTTATAGAAAATAATTTTTTTCAGTATATTGATTACTCAGTCGCAGAGCTTCCTGGTCTTATGGTTACCATGTATATTAATGGTGATAAAAATACAATTACAAAAAATACAATTGAAAATGTTCAAGCATCTGCAACAGTATCACCTGGAGAAAGAAGTACTTTTTCTTATAATAAAGTTACAAAAACAGGAGCCCTACAATCAGATGGATCTGTATTTCAAGGAACAAGAAATTTTGTTGCTGACTCAGAAGTGCATCATAATTTTGTATATAATACTCCAAAGTTAGCTCTTAGATATGACGCACCTGGGGATGATCCAACTGCAGCAGGACAGAAAGGTAAAATGTATAACAATGTTGCTATTAATACAAGTGGAATTATGGTCAAGGGTGATTATCACTATATTACTAATAATACAGTGATTGGTAGTAATAAAAATGGTATGATCATTTTAGATGAAGAAAATTCAAATCTGAACACATATACTCAAAATAATCTTGTCGATAAACTTAGTGGACACAGGAGCTTGAGTAATTTTGAAGATAAAGATAGAGATGGAAATCCTGACTATCCTATTCCTGGAACATCTTCAAATAATTGGAATGGATGGGATTCTGTTAAAACTAATTATAACGACGAACTTAATATTGATAATACAATTTATACCTTAATTGATAGCATAACCTTGATGCCTTTAGAAGGATCTCCACTAATTGATGCTGGTATATCTGTAGAATCAATACCTCAAGAAATAATTGGATCATCTCCAGATATCGGAGCTTACGAATACGGAGGAGAAATATGGAAGGCGGGAATTGAAGGTTGGCAACCAGATTTTTATCCATGGGACCATATTAGTGATTCAGATGGTGATGGAATAACAGATGATGAAGATAACTGTCCATTAATAGAAAATCCTGATCAAAACGATAAAGATTTAGATGGTATTGGTAATAAATGTGATCCTGATGATGATAATGATGGAATACTTGATGAACCTGATAACTGCCGTCTAGTAGCAAATCCAGATCAATTAGATACTGATGGAGATGGAAAAGGAGATCTATGTGATGATGATGATGATGGTGATGGAGTAAATGATATTGAAGACAACTGTCCATTAATAGAAAATCCTGATCAGGAAGATTGGAATAATGATGGTGTAGGAGATATATGTGGAGATCCCAAACCACTATTTACTGAAAAAGTTACTTTTATAGAGAAAGTTTATCCTAATCCAACAAATAATAATCTAAGGGTTACTCTCAAACCTGGACTAATTATCAAAAGTATTTACTTTATAGATATTAGCAGTAAACTAATTAAACCAAAGTCATTAACTAGAATAAAAGAAGGGTTAGATATTGATGTTTCTAATCTTAATGAAGGATTATATATATTACAAATTATAACAAGTAAAGAAGCAAACAAGATTAAAGTATTAATAGAAAGAAAATTTTAAGAAAATATTTATTTTTGCCATTCTTAAAAATTAAAATATGAAGATATCTTCCATACATCCAGATAATTACGGAGTCACATTTAGTACACTTTGTGTTTTACATTGCTTTGCTACACCTTTTCTTTTTATTACTCAAGCTCATTTGCTTGTAGTCCCAGGATGGTGGCAAGCACTAAATTATTTGTTTCTATCATTATCTTTTATTGCAGTATATAAGACAACTCAACATTCATCAAACTTATTAATAAAAGTATCATTATTCATATCATGGAGTTGTTTAGCATTTTTATTAATAAGTGAAGAATTTGAACTTTTTCACCTACCAGAATTTATTACATATCTAACTGGTTTCACATTAGCTGGCTTACACATATACAACAAAAAATATTGTCAGTGTGTTGATGAAGAATGTTGTGTTGATTAATTAAGATTACTCAAATAAATTATTTAATTTAATTCTTTAGCTTAAAGAAAAAATCCTTTGAGAAAAATAATAATAGATACTGATACAGCAACAGACGATGCCATAGCAATTATTATGGCTCTTAAAAATAATAATTTTGATATTAGAGCAATAACTACTGTAGCAGGAAATGTAGATTTAGATTTAGCAACTATTAATGCTCTTTATACTTGTGAAATATGTCAAAAAAATGTCCCAGTTTATAAAGGAGAATATAAACCTTTAAGAAGAAAATTAGAAACATCAAAATTCTTTCATGGGAAGGATGGTTTAGGAGATACTGGACCATACATACCTACTAAAAAGGCTCAAAAAGAAAATGCAGTAGATAAAATAATTTCTATAATAAATGATCATCCAAATGAAATAGAAATTATTGCTATTGGTCCATTAACAAATATTGCTAAAGTTTTCATAAGTAATCCTTCAATAATAAAGAAGATAAAAACTTTATATATTATGGGTGGAATTGGAGAAGGAAAGGGAAATATTACAGAACATGCTGAATTTAATTTTTGGGTTGACCCAGATGCAGCAGATGTTGTATTAAACTCTAATATTGAAATAAAAATGATTGCTTGGGATACAACCCAAATTTATGGATATCTTGATAAAAATAATTTTGAAGATTTAGAAAAAATAGGAACATCATTATCAAGATTTGCAATAGATATTCAAAGAAGAGGTCTAGAATACTATAAAATTAAGTATAACAAACATAAAATAGATTTAGCAGATCCTCTAGCAATGGCTGTAATGATTGATGAATCAGGTACAAAATATAAAAAATGTAATATTCAAATAATACTTGATGGTAATGAAAGAGGAAGAGATATAATAAACTTTAATAATAAAGGAAATATCAATCTAGCAACTAAAATATCTAGAACTAATTTTTTGAATAATCTCAAAAAAAGCCTAGTATAGAAAATGAAAATTTTAAATATTGGCTCAATAAATAAAGATTTTTTTTATTCAGTTAACAATTTCGTAAAACCTGGTGAAACGATTTCATCTAATAATTATGATATAAAGATTGGAGGAAAAGGGTTAAATCAAAGTGTAGGAATTGCAAAAGCAGGAAAGAAAATTTATCATGCAGGAATAATAAATAAGGAAGATACCTTTATTATTGATAAATTAAATAAATGGGGTGTTAACTGTGAAAATATTTTATTAAGTAATAAAACAACTGGTCATGCAATAATTCAAGTAGATAAACATGGAGAAAATTCTATAATCATTCATGGTGGAGCAAATCATAATCTAAACTCAAAACTTTTAAATTCAATTCTATCAAAATTTAGATCTGGAGACATATTGCTTATTCAAAATGAAGTGAATTGTATAAAGGAAATTATAAATAATGCACATAAAAGAAATATGAAGATTGTTTTTAATCCGGCTCCATATCATAAAGAAATTTTAAGCTATGATTTAAATAAAATTTCAATATTGATTTTGAATCAAACTGAAGGAAAAAATTTGTCAGGAGAAAATAATACAAAAAATATTTTAAAAGTTCTTAATAGAAAATTTAAAAACACTGAAATAATATTAACACTTGGAGAAAAAGGTTGTATTTACTCATTTAGAGATGAATTTATTAAAGTTAAATCACATAAAGTTGATACAGTAGATACTACAGGAGCAGGAGACACATTTATCGGATATTATGTAGCAAGTATTGCCAATAAAATGACAATAAAAGATAGTCTTAGTAGAGCAAGTAGAGCTGCTGCTATAACAACTACAAAATTAGGTGGGGCTGAATCTATTCCTAAAATAGATTAGAGAGCCTCATTTTTTCTTTCAACAAATGAATTTCGACCATTTTTATTTTTAATTAAATCAAATGCATCAAATAATTCTCCCGTAGCTGTATAAGATTTATAAGATAATTTGTCTCCATCTATAGAAATAACCTGAAAAAGTTGTTTGTTATTACCAATTTTATCTCTTAAGGCTCTACTATCTCCTTCATATTCATCCCAATTTGCTTTTACCCTATACATTTTACCTCCACTAACTGATACTACATAAACAGTACCTGTCTCATCTTTTACATTTTCTCCATCTAGAATGTTGGTTTCATATGGTTGGACTCTACCTCTAGTATAGGTATGATCATGACCCTGAAGAGCTAAATCAACTTTATATTTATCAAATAAAGGTTTCCATAAATTTCTTAGTTCTACATTATCTCTACCTCTCGATGCAGAGAATATAGGATGATGATATGTTGCAATTGTCCACTTATTTGGATTGTCTTTTAATACAGATTCCAGCCAAACTGCTTGCTCTTCAATCATTAAATTACTATTTAATGCAATAAATCTTACACCCTGATAATCAAGGTAATAATTTGTTTCTTCAATACCTTTAACACCGTTCATAGGTAATGTAAATTGACTATTCCATTGAAGAGAAAGTCTTTTTATTCCTGCATCTATATCTTCTTGTATTTGAGGGTTATACTCATGGTTACCAGGAATTGGTATCGATGGAAGTGTTCTATGTATCCAACCACCAGCCATGAACCATTCATGCCACTGGTGTTCTTCATGAGCATCATTAATTAAGTCTCCTGCATGAATGATAAAGCTCGCATTAGGAGCTTTATTATATCCTTGTCTAATTAATCTTGACCAAAGTTCTAATATGTAATTTTGAGCATCTCCAACATAAAGAAAAGAAAATGGCTCTGATTCTTTTTTAGCTGTTGTAAATTGAATCCATTCACTCCAAATTTCACCATCTCCTACTCTATATCCATACATTGTATTAGGTTTTAAATTCTTAAAAGTTACTGAGTGATAATTATGATTTAAATCATTAAATGTGGTCTTCTTTGGATTTTTTCTATCAATAACTCCAACAACATTTTCAAAAATAAAGTTTGAAGTTGTGGCCTTTAGTGTATTTGCTGCACTTATAAATGCAGGATTAGGATCAGCTAACGCGATTTCCCCATAACCAACTTTAACCTCTTTGTTTGTTCTCCATGTAACACTTATAGAAGTTGATGGATCATCAGAAAAATTTAAAACTATATGATCAGGGTGTTTGCTCGGCTTACTCCAATTTTTTACAAATTGTGGTTTTTTGTAAACTCTTTGAGAAAAACTCTCTCCACAAAAAATTAATAGACTAAATAGTAGAATTATATTCTTCATATAAAACAAAAGTAAAGTATTGTTTAAAAAAATAGAGAAAATTATAACACTATATTTCTAGCCCAAATAATTTACCTTCTCCATTCTTTTAAATATAGCTAATATCACAACTCCAAATAAAATACCTGAAACAAGAAATAAAACACTTACCAAACCACTTGCTGCAAAGGATAACCTTAACATAATAGTTGATATAATGAAACCTGTGTTTCTTATAAGTTGAGAATATCTCTCCGTATATCTGAATGAAATTAAGAGTAGTAATACATCAACTAAAATTAGTATAGTAAAGAAATCAACAAAAAATAGAAAATCAATATTATCCTGATTTCCTTCGAGTAAACTATTTATCCAGTCCATGAAACTAAAACTTGCTAGAACTAAGAGTACTGGAACTAAAAGAATAGAAATAACTTTTTTTTGGGTAATAAATTTTTTCAATTTATTATTTGCTTTAGGTGTTTTTGGCCTACCAGCAGTTTTTTTAAATAGATAAATGAGAAAGAAAACAATAACAAATCCAACTAGATCATATATAAATTGAACATTTGGTCCATTAGATAAAAAGTCTTTACTTAAATCAATCATTGGTACATCTTTAAATATTTTTCTAATTAGAACAAGTGAAATAATTTCATATCCTTTTACAACAGAAACTGTGAATGAGCTTGGCAAATAATATAATAGAAGAAATGCCTCATAAACTAAAATAAATGAAAATGGTGTATAAAGAGCCGATATTGGATTACTGAGTAAATTTCCACCAAAATTTAAATTAATATACCCACCTGAATTTAAAAATATAATTAGAAGATGTGTTAAAAAACCTATAGCTGCTAGAATAAGGATAAATTTTTCAAATTTTTTTCGACTAGAATTTGAAAAAATTTTATTAAAGATTAAATCTATCTTTTTCATTATAATGTTTGATTAATTATTATAACGACATCTAACGTCATTTATCTAATAATAGTTTTAGATAAAAGAAGCATTTAACCTGGAATTATATTTATTCTTATATTTACTCTAACACAAGTGTTATGATAAAATATTTTTTAGTTCTATTTGTTTTCACATATTTTCATTGTGATGCTCAAGATATTTTTGCGAATAAAAATAAATTTACTAGACAAGATAGTCTTAGAGGTAGTATCACTAAAGAAAGAAGCTGGTGGGATCTTAAATATTACCATCTAGATTTAAAAATTAAGCCAGATAAAAAATATATTGAAGGAAAAAATACTGTTGTTTACTCTGTTCTTCAATCATATAATATTATGCAAATTGACCTTCAAGAACCCCTTGAAATTACAGCAGTATATCAAGATGGATATAAAATTCGATTTAATAGAGAAGGAAATGCCTACTTTATAGAATTGACAAAAAATCAAGTAATTGGAGATATAAATCAATTAGAAATTTATTATAAAGGAAAGCCAAAGATAGCAGTAAGAGCTCCGTGGGACGGAGGGTTTTCATGGGATAAAGATGAAAATGGAAATCATTTCATTGCAACTTCTTGTCAAGGACTAGGAGCAAGTGTTTGGTGGCCAAATAAAGATCATATGTATGATGAAGTTGATAGTATGTTAATGAGTATAAATATTCCAAATAATTTAGTTAATGTTTCAAATGGAAGATTAAGAGATATCACTTATCCAGATAAGAAAACTGTTACTTATCATTGGTTTGTTAGTAATCCTATTAATAATTATGGGGTTAATGTAAACATAGGAGATTACATAAAATTTTCAGAAGTATATGAAGGAGAGAAGGGTAAACTTGATATAGACTATTATGTGTTAAAATATAATTTGAATAAAGCAAAAGAACAATTTAAAGATGTTCCAAAAATGTTTGACGCATTTGAATATTGGTTTGGACCTTATCCGTTTTATGAAGATAGTTATAAGCTTGTTGAAGTTCCTTATTTAGGAATGGAACATCAAAGTTCAATTACTTATGGTAATAAATATTTAAAAGGATATCTTGGCAGAGATCTTTCTGATTCCGGTTGGGGTTTAAAATTTGATTTCATTATTATTCACGAGTCCGGACATGAATGGTTTGCTAATAATATTACATATATAGACATCGCAGATATGTGGATTCATGAAGGGTTTACAGCTTATTCAGAAAATTTATTTCTAGATTATCATTATGGCAAACAGGCTGGAGCTGATTACACAATTGGGACAAGAAAAGGAATTCAAAATGATATACCAATTATTGGACCCTACAATGTAAATAAAAATGGTTCTAAAGATATGTATTCCAAAGGAGCAAATCTTTTACATACAATAAGGCAAATAACAAATAATGATGAATTATGGAGACAAACTTTAAGAGGTCTAAATAAAACATTTTATCATAAAACTGTATCCTCAAAACAAGTAGAAAAATATATATCAGAATCTATAGGTTTTGATTTAAAATATATTTTTGATCAATATCTGAGAGATATAAGAATTCCAAAATTTGATTATCAAATTAATGATGATGGACTTAGATACAGATGGAATAATACAATTGATAATTTTAATATGCCGTTAGATATAATATTAAATGGAGAGAATACTAGATTATATCCTGAAAATGAATGGAAACTTTACAAAACTAAAATTAAGGATATAAAAATTAATAGAAATTTTTATATTAAATAAAAAAACCTTCCCATAATGAGAAGGTTTTAATTCTAATTCTATTTATATCAATAAAACTTATAACCGATATTATTAGTATGCGGTACTAAGCCATTAGAACCACCCACTAGATATTTTGATAATTCCTTAGCTATTCCACTTGGATCATCATTTAATCTCCAATCTAAATAAGTTTGGTATTTCTCAAAAGATTCCCAGTACTCAACAATAAAATAAGTACTTTGCTCTTCATTATAGAATGCTTCAAGATGAGTACATCCGTCATAATTTCTAGTAGTTTTTAAACCATCCTCTGAATCCATCATCTCTTTAACTTTTTCATAACTACCTTTTTTTACTTTTAATGTAGCCACAACAACGTTTCTATCAACTGGACCAACTGCATTTACCATACCTGTTGCGTCAAAATATTCTCCAGTAGTAACAATTTTTCCATCTTTAAAATCAAAGTTATGATATGATGGAATTCTAAATGATCTTCCTGTAGACTTACTTACTCCTGTCCAAACACCATAAGCTCTCACACTGCCATCAGGCATCATAGTTGCTGTATCAATACCCGGTAACCAAACTGGATCATTAAATTTTACATCAGTATAACTGTTTACATAAAACTCAGCAACTTGTAATGATGTTGCGTAATCAATTTGACCCATACCATACATAGGAGCAACATCAACTAAATCCTCAGAAACTACTTCTTTCCAAAGATCAATATTACCTTCTTCAAAGGTTTTAACCCATTTTTCAGCAAGAGCCTTATTTGCTTCATACTGTGGGTTGGTCATTGTATCACATCCATAAATAAATAAAATGGATATAACAAAAAATAATTTTCTCATATTCTTAATAATTTGTTTTAGTGCACAAAATTATGAAAAATTATAATATTATTATTTTTAATAATATTAGATAGTTGTAATAATGAAATCTTTGAAATGATTATAATCTTTTATAAAGACTGAATTTTTATCTTTTTTTAAAATTTTAGCCAGTTGAGCAGGAACTTTGTATTCTTTATTAATTATAGATTTTATTTCATCATAAAACTTAAAATAATGCGCAGTCTCTAGGAATACGCATTGTGACCCCAAATTATCATTTATATATTTTTTAGCTCCTAAATATCCTATTGCTCCGTGTGGGTCACATATATAGTTAAAATTATCTAAAAGTTCTTTCATTGCCGTTTTCGTTTTTTTATCTGAAAAACTGAAAGCATATATCATATTTTTCATCTTCCTTAAGTCTGAATCAAAAATTGTTTGGACTCTCTTAAAATTACTTGGATCTCCAATATCCATCGCATTTGATAAAGTTTCTTTTGAAGATAATGCATTATAGATGCCAGATTTAAAATATCTTTCAACAGGATTATTAATATTATTAGATGATATAATATGCTCTATCGGGAGACCTAATTTTTTCGAAATTACTGAAGAAAATAAGTTTCCATAATTACCTGAAGGGATAGAAAATGATGTTTTTTTAATGTTTGATGACAATTGCATAAAAGCAAAAAAATAATATAATGTCTGAGGTATCCACCTAGAAATATTAATAGAATTTGCAGTGGTAAAATTAAAATGTGAAGTCAAATCTTTATCAATTAAAGCATCCTTAACAATTTTTTGACAATCATCAAATGTTCCATCCACCTCTATTGGAAAAATATTATCTGAAAAAGAAGAAATCTGCTTTTCTTGAATATTTGATATTTTATTTTTTGGATAAAGAATAAAAACATCTATACCTTCAACTTTATGAAAACCACTTGCTACTGCTGCTCCTGTATCACCTGATGTAGCAACTAAAACAGTAACTTTCTTATTAAAACCTTTTCTAATGAAATAACTTAAGCATCGAGCAGTAAATCTAGCTCCTACATCCTTGAATGCCATTGTTGGACCATGAAATAATTCAAGAACTGAAATTCTATCATCAATTTTTATTAAAGGAAACTTAAAGTCAATTGAATGATCAATAATTTTAATTAGAGAATTTTTATCAATTTCATTTCCAATAAATTGTGATATAACATTTAAAGAAACCTCAGACTTATTACAGTTTCTAAGATCTGAAATAAATGATTTATCTAATTCACTAATTTCTTTAGGAAAATAAAGTCCTCTATCTGGAGCTAATCCATTGAATAAAGCTTCTTTAAAATTTACTTTATGCAGCTTATTTTTAAGACTATAATACTTCATTAGTTATTTAGAATCAATTACTTTAATTCCGTGAGAACCAACTTTAGATATATAAGTAGAAAAATCAATATTTGTTTTTTTATAAATTTTTGTGACTTCAGAATCAATTAATTTAGCATTATCAAGACCTCGTGATATAGCAAATATTGATGGTCCAGATCCAGAAATAGAACATCCTAAAGCTCCTAGCTCTAAACATTTTTTTTGGACTTCATCGAATGAAGGAATAAGTTTCTTTCTATGTTTCTCTATAACATTATCAACTAAAGAGGTTTTAATAAGATCATAATTTGAGGTATGCAATGCATGAATAAAACTTCCAAAATTAGCAACTTGTTTAGTCATAGAACTCAATGCTACATTATTAGGTAAAATCTCTCTAGAATATGAAGTCTTAACTTCTATTTTAGGATTAATAACAAAACAAAATAAATCTTTAGGTACAGGTAGTGATATAATATTTTCTTCATGGATAGATTTAACCATTACTAGTCCTCCTAGTAAAGCAGGTGCAACATTGTCAGGGTGTTCTGTTAAACTAGATGCAGCTTCACCCCTCATAGCATATTTTATAAGTTTTTTAGCAGACAAAGGTTCCCCTAGAAGTTTATTTATAGCAAAAACACTTCCTGCAGCATTTGATCCACTACTTCCAATACCACTACCTGGTATTATATTTTTTTTTATTTCAATATCAAATCCACAATTTGGTTTAAGATCTTTTACTAATTTTTGAGCAGAAACTGATGCAACATTTTTTTTAGAATCTATTGGCACTAAATATCCTTCTACTTTAGTTATTCTAACCCCCTTTTTATCTGACTTTGATATAACCATTTCATCACCAAATGACTCAATTGGAAATCCTAATATATCAAAACCACAAGCAACATTAGATACTGTTGCAGGAGAGAAAATTTTAATTTTTTTCATATGTATGAAGTTAAAAATTATTTGATTAAAATAGAGAAATTCCCCAGTAAGTTATTGCTGCCCAAACTATATACCTCAACACTTTTCCAATTAACATATAGATACTGACTAAGTAAAAATTAGTTCTAAAAAATCCTAAAGCTAAAGCTATGGGATCACCAAATACTGGAGTCCAAGATAATAAAGCAAGAAAGCCACCCCATTTATCTACCCTAGTTTTTAATTGTAAAATCTTATTTTTTTTAATTCTAAAATATTTTTCAATAAATTCCCAATTACCAAGTCTACCAATACCATAACTACTAAGTCCACCGAACCAATTTCCTAATGATGCTACAAATAGAGATAGGGAAAGATCATAGTTATTTGCAATGAGAATACTTAAAACAATTTCTGAACTTAAAGGAATTATTGTAGCAGCAAGAAATGATGC
>CEVZ01041870.1_pt1 | contig 14405 bp, 9 predicted proteins | sample 361371 | NCBI WGS metagenome assembly CEVZ01 (sample SAMEA2620217, study PRJEB7988) | marine metagenome | isolation source: saline water (ENVO:00002010), including
ACCATTCCAAAGGGCATGTCCAAAAATAGCAATGGCAAGGGCTTTCTTTATCGATTTGGGTGGCCTGATTCCACGCAAGTCAGAGAAGGGGGCCTCTGAGTCATAGCTTATTCCGAAACCGTGATTGAGGAATTGGTGCTCTTGATTGGCCCCTTGGTTGTTCGAGGGATTTGCCCCCTCGGTCAGCCAAGTTGGGCCGATAGAGGTGTTTTCTTCAATGAAATCGGCCTCTTCTTCGAGGCTCCTTCTCTCTCCGTCGAAACCAGAAAGATCGCCATCTCCATCTAAATCGATGCCCATTGACTCAATTAGATCAACAGTGCCGATAGCGGCCTTTTTTGCCCTCCATGACAATCTTGATTTGAAATCGCTTTCTGTTGCCATCCAACCAATGGCACAACCGGAAATGGCGGTCCAGACAGCATGCCCAGGTATCGACCCGATGCCCCTTACCAAGATGGTAATAGTAATCGATAGCGGCCCTCCGATCAGAGAGTAGCCGATATACTGAAAATTCTCAATCAGGGCAAATCCGAGACCGACGGTGAATCCTACTTGGAAGCCTTTCTTTGGACCGGTGATTGCCGGAATAAACAAGGCGACAGCGAGAGCCTTGAAAATCTCCTCGAAAAAGGGTGCAGATAATGCAAGTATGCAGAGTTCAATTGCCCAGTCGGGGAAGGAAGATGGGATCATAGCCGGAGCGACTAGGCTGTTGAAGAAAAATGCGGGAAATGCGGAGGCCATTCCCGCGATTAGCCAAGACTCGGCTTCCCTGCGCTTGGTTGGCATCCCTATTGAGGAAGTGGAAGAGCCCCACCAAGCAAGTACTGGAAGCGAAAAACCGACCAGCCAAAGAGGGATTGCGAGCATTAGGAACATGGCATTTCCCAATGGAACAGTTTCACCGAAAAGAAACAAAGAAGTTAGTAAAAGGCCCAGAGTTACGGTTGAAGAAAATAAGAACCACAATTGGCCGCTTGGCGGAGTCTCAAGAATGGAGTCCTCCTTTACTAGGAATCTGGAAAAATTGGTCTTTGTTGGCGTCTGTAAGGAGCCGCCTTCGGGCAATGCATGGACAGTGGAGCCGTTTTCATCAGGAGAAGCTAGGCGGACATGGATGATACGCGGGCGATGAAGACGAAAGAGGAGGAAGGTTAGGGGCAAGCTACACATCGCCCCCGAGAGGGTTAATACTGGCTCACTTTCTACGAAACCGAGAATGATAAACAATGATGCATACATCAAGAAGAATGCTGGAAGAACTGTTGCGACCATGCTGAAATAAACATTCCAAGGCTTGCTCTTACGGTTTATGCTAAGGTTTGGCGGGGTTTGAGACAGCGGAACGGTACTCTTGACTCTGAATCTCCTGTTTAGGGAGTCTATTAGGATCCTTTCTCCTTCCATAGCAATCACAGTGTCACTCAGATCGCCCATCACTCAGACACCTATTGCGCCTGGTGCTGTTCCTCATCACTGTGACAAGTCTGGGAAGGGGTTGTCGATTTTGGGTTTTGGCTTCACATCACGACTCCGCATGATCCGCAAAACAGCTCATTCCTACTGTTGTCCCTCTGCATGCTCCATTGTCCACATGCTGAACATGGAGGCAGCCCCTTTGCATTCGAAGCGACACGTGGAACACTTCGAGGCTTCTTTTTCCTTCGGACGAACCAGCCGTTCTTTGGCCGCTTGACTTTGGGCATTGGTGATCGAAAATGGCCCTTCAATATGAGTTTGGTGGAAATAGAATTGGAGCGACGAGATATTGAGGGGTGGCCCCCTTCGGGTGATCGTGGAATGCAAGATTATCGGGGCAGGCGTATCTGGACTCTCCTCTGCAGTGAGGTTGTTGGAGAGCGGCTACGAGGTTGAAGTGATCTCAGACGTTTTTAGCCCCGAGACAGTATCTGATGTCGCCGCTGCGGTATGGTACCCATTCTTGACCGCCCCAGCGAGAAAGGCCAATCAATGGGGGATGGTAACCTATCATGAGTTGGAGAGGCTGGCGGTGGACTTCCCTGATTCCGGAGTAACGATTAGGGACGGTAGAGAATACTTGAGGGAGGTTGTCGAACTACCCTCGTGGAAGGATGACATCTCTCATTTTAGAATTCTGGAGGTTAGTGAAATTCCTGATGGATACGAGTTTGGCTGGGAGTTCAGGTCGCCAGTGATTGAGATGCACAGATACATGCCATGGTTGAGGGATAGGGTTGAGTCAGAGGGCGGTTCCTTTAGGAAAATGTTCGTAAATGACATTGGTGATATTGATTCCGAGCTAGTCGTAAATTGCGTAGGCCTTGGGGCTAGGAAGCTATGCAATGACATAGAGGTAAGGCCGACAAGGGGCCAGGTTTTGTACATCAAGCAGGACCCGGGAATTGGATACTATGACCAACAACCGGAGACCCTTGCATACGCCATACCGAGAAGCGACGTGACAGTGCTCGGCGGGACCGCTCAGGTCGATGACTGGGGCCTTGAAATTAGAGAAGAGGACAATGAAGTCATTCTGGGCAAGATAGAGGCTTTGTGGCCTGAAATAGATAGGAGCAAGATAGTCGGAAGATCCGTTGGATTAAGACCCACAAGAACAGAAGTGAGATTGGAAGAAGAGGGCATAGGGAGTAAAAGGGTCATCCATAATTATGGTCACGGAGGTGCAGGTGTGACCCTCTCATGGGGTTGCGCTGACGAGGTAGCAAATATCGCCAATAGGCACAAAAATCTGGATTGAAAGGGCATCAATGGAGGATTATTCCGTGAAAGAGGAGATATTCGACATTGTAGACGATTCGGACAATATAATCGGAAGTGCTAGTAGGGAGTTTGTGCATGGGCAAGGACTTCTTCATAGATCGGCGCATCTACTGATTTTTAATTCGAGAGATGAAATTCTTCTACAGTTAAGGTCTGAGTCAAAGGACAGTTTTCCTGGGAGATGGGATTCTTCGGTATCGGGCCATGTGGACAGTGGGGAAAGCTATGACGAATGCATAGTAAGGGAGACCCGAGAGGAGATTGGGCTAGAAATAAGCGGAGTGCCAGAAAGATTGTTCAAAATTGACGCTTGTGAGGAGACCTCTCAAGAATTTTGTTGGGTTTACAGGAAATTCAGCGAAGGGCCATTTTCACCAGATATCGATGAGGTTGCAGATTTGGCTTGGTTCTCCAAAGAGGAGGTAGCGAGGCAATTAAAGGAGAATCCAGAAGGATTCTCACCTGCGTTTTGTCTGGTATGGAAGAAGATCAGTTTGTTGCGGGAATTCGAGTTTTAATTCCCTTGACTGGAGATTTCACGTAAGCGAGCTTCGTAGTACTAATCACTGCTGCACCGATCTTGTAGGGATCGCCATTGGAAGAAGGCCTTCTATCCTCAAGACGGCCGCACCATCCATCCTCGACAGTTCCGATAGGTATTCGAATCGAGGCCCCCCTGTCAGAGACCCCATACGAAAACTCATGGATAGACTGTGTTTCGTGAAGTCCAGTGAGGCGTTGATCGTTATCCGCACCATATACGTCAATGTGCTTCTTGATGTGCCTACCGAATTCTTCGCATACCTGATTGAAAACTTTCTCGTCCCCGCAGGTCCGTAGAGTTGAGTCCGAGAAGTTCACGTGCATACCTGAGCCATTCCAGTCTGTTTGTCCTAGGGGCTTTGGGTGCCAGTTGATCGATAAGCCATACTTCTCAGCATTCCTCTCTGCTAGGTAGCGGGCTATCCAAACCTGATCCCCTGCATTCTTGGCCCCTTTGGCAAAAATTTGGAATTCCCATTGACCGACTGCGACTTCGGCGTTTATTCCCTCGACATTTATTCCTGCATCTAGGCACATATCTAAGTGAGTCTCGATTACTTCCCTACCATACGCATTAATTGCCCCTACTGAGCAGTAAAATTGTCCCTGAGGGGTCTGATCCCTCGGAAAACCTAGGGGTAGATTTGTTTCGGGGTCCCAAAGGAAGTATTCCTGCTCGTATCCGAACCAGAAATCATCATCGTCCTCCTCGATTGTTGCTCTCCCATTTGAAACGTGCGGGGTTCCATCGGAATTGAGGACTTCGCACATCACCAGGAATGCGTCCAGTCTATCTGGATCCGGGAAAATAGCGACTGGCTCTAGGAGGCAATCGGAAGAACCGCCCTCTGCCTGCTTTGTTGAGCTTCCATCGAAGGACCACATCTTGCAATCTTCCAAATTCCCTGAAAAGTCTGAAACTACCATTGTCTTGCTTCTCATGCTCTGCGTTGGTTCATATCCGTCTAGCCAAATGTACTCTAACTTCGATTTCGTCGCCATAGCGACCATGCGTGAAAAGGTAGTTTATAATTTGAACGTATGATTAGTATAATTGCAAATTTATGTTTGATAGGTCACAATCACTAAACAATTCTGTACATATGAAATGAATATTCAATATTTTTTATACAAAATGATGGATATTTTCAGTAATTTATGTAGATTTGAATCAATCGAGCACTGGATTAATTGCACGATTGTAGATTTCAAACCCAAGGACATTCAATAGCGGGCAGTGTCCGGGATGAATATGGCCCTAGGCGAGGTTTGGGGGATAAGTGAGTTCCGTAGGTTGTTGATTGGCAACTGTATCAACATGCTAGGTGGATCGATTTTCATCATTGGTATGAGTTGGACTGTAGCCAGCAGTGAGGGGGCGATGGCCTACGGAATGATTTTCACGGCGTATTTTCTAGGGCATTTACCACTACTATTCTATGGTGGCATGGTGGTTGATAGGATCCCCAGAAGGACTGTCGCACTAATTGCGGATCTTGCCCAGGCCGTGCTTGTAATGCTAGCAATTTCTGCTCTAGTGATTGGTTTGGATGAATTCAGGACCCTATTGATAGTTACATTTCTGACTGGTGGTGCCGGTGCATTCTCCATTCCCGCTATTGGGGCATTGGTTCCCGATTTAGTTGATGAGGAATTGTTGCCCCAGGCTAATTCTCTTAGAGGAATTGCAATGACCTTTGCATGGATGATGGGTCCGCTAATTGGGGGATTCACAGTGGGGAAATGGGGAATCGAGATCTGCCTACTAATTGATTTCTTTACTTTCATAATCAGTGGTGCAATTCTCTGGACTATTTCCAAGGTCCCAATAGATCGAGTCAGCTTGGATGGCGAATCTATGGGTGAGATTGCCGAAGCCTGGGACTTTGTTAGGACTCAACCCTGGCTAATTGCGGGAATTTCGATCTTCATGGTTTGGCATATTGGGGAGTCTGCGATAGATATCGGAATTCCATTCATTATCGAAGATAAGGGGCTAGGGGCGAATGAGTTCGGCCTATTCGGGGCCATTGGAGCCGGAGGGGCCATGATTGGCTCGCTAGTTGCAGGATTGAGGCCCGTTCCAAAGGAAACTAGAGGATTAATTTTCTACGTTTTGATCGGCGTCTGTTCGTGGTCTATGCTGATGTATGCAATGCCTCTGCCATTCTGGCTAATACTGTTCTTCGCCCTAGTCCAAGGGACAATGGGTGGAATGATGGGGGTTATCTGGAGGACGACGATGTCCGATAGCGTTGATCAGCACTTGCGTGGAAGAGTCAACTCCCTGGATGCGATTGGATCTTTGATTTTCATACCTCTTGCCCCGTTTCTGGGCGGTTGGATGATCGAAACTACAAATGTAATCACCACATATTCAGTTGCGGTCTCTTTCATGGTTTTGGCGACCATGTTTGGATTATTGGTCCCAAAATTCAGACATTTTGACAGGATTGAGACTGAGAGGTTTCCAATTTTGGAATCGAATTGATATTATGCATTTCCGAACCATGCAGAATATATTCTGCTCTGGAGAAAAATTGCTGCCGCCAATATTATTCCAAACAGTAGCCATGCAATGAGAGTCCTTCCAAGATAGACTATGATCTCAGTTAGAATTAACCCATCAAAAATGATGCAGGCAGAAAGAAAAAGAATCCGTCCGAGAGTTTTGGTAATGCCTTCGCCCTCCTGGGAAAGTATGCTGTTTACCCTGTACTCGCGTCTTCTGTCAGCTGCTGACTTCAACCTGGAGAATGCCCTTTCCCTATGTTCCACGGGAGCTAGGAAAGACTCACTGTCTATGGATGATGACTTGTCCGATCCCAGCACCATGTCCTTTGCCATGGCGGGAAGGGGAATAAATCAGTACTATTCACTGGCTAGACTTCTGTGCAGCAGGGGCAAGGTTGGACCCAATGACCAGGGGATATCTCCTTGAGGGAGAGGTCCATATCGATGCTTTTCTCCCAATTTGGATGGCTGACACGATGTCCAAATGGGCAACCCGGAGGTGGATTAATCGGCGAAGGTACATCTCCCTCGAGGATAATCTTGTCTTTGTTGGCTCCGACTGAAGCCTCGGGGATTGCAGAAATCAAAGCCTTGGTGTATGAGTGGGCAGGGTTTTTGAAAATCTCCTCTGCATCTGCTAATTCAACAATTTTGCCGAGATACATGACAGCGACCCTGTCGCTTATGTGGTGAACCACATTCAATGCATGGGTGATGAAGACGTAAGTTAGACCGAATTCCTTCTGCAGGTCCTCGAGAAGATTGAGAACCTGGGCTTGAATGCTGACGTCCAAGGCACTAGTCGGTTCATCAAGTAGTATGAATTTGGGATTCAGAGCAAGGGCCCTAGCTATTGCTAGTCTCTGCTTCTGACCGCCTGAAAACTCGTGTGGAAGCCTATACAGGTGATCGGGCTTCATACCGACGATATTCAGAAGTTCGGTCACCCTTTCAGTCAGCTCCTTCCCCCTGTAAATATCGAAGACGGTCAATGGCTCGCCAATTGCCGCTCTGATCGTCATCCTCGGGTTTATTGACCCACCCGGATCTTGGAAGACCATTTGCATCTTCTTTCTAAGTTCGGCCCGAGGCATAGAATCTATGTCGGTTCCATCGATCAATATTTCTCCCTCTGTTGCCTTGATTAGCCCCATCATCATCCTTCCCAAGGTCGTCTTTCCACAACCAGATTCACCGACAATTCCCAGGGTTTCGCCGCGTTCCACTTTTAGGGAGACCCCATCAACTGCCCTCACATACTCGCGAACCCTGCCAAGTAGGCCCCCCCTCATAGGGAAATACTTGCGAACATTTTCCATTACAATGAGTGGTTCGTCGTGATCAGGCATTTGGAGAACCCCCTGCTAATTCGATATTGGTGGAAAGGCTGTCGAAGGCATCCTGAACCTCTGACATCACCTCTGTCTTTGATAGATGGTGACAGCTTGCGAAATGGCCATCGCCCAGGTCCGTGGGAGAGGGAGTTTCCGATGAGCAGATTTCATCGGCGAATGGGCACCTTGGGTGGAATCGGCAACCAGATGGCAGGTTGATTGGATCCGGAACCTGCCCGGGAATAATCGGCAGAGAATCGCGACCGTCCCCAATCCTTGGAATGCTATGCATTAGTCCTACAGTGTAGGGCATCCTCGGAGAGGATAGGATCTGCTCAATTGAACCCTGCTCTACGATTGAGCCGGCGTACATTACGCCGACCCTGTCGCACATATCCGCAACTAATCCTATGTCGTGTGTAATCAATAGAATTGCAGTTCCTTTTCGGTCCCTCAGATCTTTCATCAGGTGAACTATCTGAGACTGGATGGTTACGTCCAATGCAGTTGTTGGCTCGTCGGCAATTAGAAGCTTGGGCTCGCATGCCATCATCATTGCAATCATTACCCTCTGCCGCATCCCCCCAGAGAGTTCGTGAGGGTACATCTTTGCCACAGATTCCGGATTAGGAATTTTTACCTCTCTGAGCCTCTCGACAATTATTGAGTTGTGTGCCTTATCGATAGAATTCAGCGAAGATAGCAACCAGGTCAACAGGAGGAAGCCAGCAAGGAAAGAAGAGAATATGGGAGCACTGGTGAAGAGCAACCAAGCGCCGATCAAAAGAGATAATGTGAGAAAGTCATTGCCATCTGGCCTGTATGATTTTGGATTCTGAACAATGCTTGCCAGCTTGTAAAAAGGCCTGGATGCGGTCGCCCTCATGCTGACATACATCCTCTCTAGGAAGTTCAACTCGGCTGGGGGTAGTTTCCCATGCAACAACATCACCTCGTGGATCTGCTTCTCAATAGAATAAAGTGGATTCAGGGCGGTCATCGGCTCTTGGAAAATCATACTTATCTCGTTCCCCCTCAGCTCCCTCATCCTTTTCTCAGGAACGGAAGTTAGTTCCTCCCCTTCAAAGAATATCTTCCCTTCATCCATATTGCCTGACGATAATCCAATGATAGACAATGAAGAAACTGATTTCCCAGAGCCAGATTCTCCGACCAATCCAAAAATCTCCCCCTCATTTACATCGAATGAGACGGATTCAAGGGCCCGGACATTTCCTTCGTCTGTGGGAAAATGTAATTTCAGATCCCTGACTTCTAACATGGACTGCCCGCTCATGACTTGGACCTCCGCTGCTTTGGATCGAAGACATCCCTTAGTCCGTCCCCCAGTAGATTGAATCCGAGCGTTGTCACCAAGATTGCTATTCCAGGGAAAGTAACCAACCACCACTGTTCGGGGAAGAAATCCCTGCCATCTGAAATCATCTTCCCCCATTCCGCGGACAGCTCTTCCGCCCCTAGACCGATGAATGAGAGTCCTGCGGCTGTCAGTATTGTTCCGCCGACATCCAATGAGACGGCGACGAGCATCGGGGCCCATGCGTTTGGGAGTACGTGTCGGAATAGGATTCGGAAGTCATTCGATCCTACGCTTCTCGCTGCTTCCACGTATGTGTGCTCTTTGACGTACAATACCTGGCCCCTGATTATCCTAGAGTACCCCGGCCATCCAGTGAAAATTAGGGCTATCATGACCTTCTCTAGACGATCGAGCTTGACATCCTCCATTCCAATTGCCCCAAGGTCGTTAACATCCTCCATTGCAGCGACGAGCGCTAGAGCGAGTATTAATCCGGGAATCGCGAAGAAAACGTCAGCGATTCTCATGATCGTTTCATCCACGTATCCTCCGAAATAGCCACTTATGCCCCCTATCACTAATCCTAGAAAGCAAGTTACCAATGCTACTGTAAATCCAACTGCTAGGGACTTCCTCGAACCATAGAGTATCTTGCTTAGAACATCATGCCCGGTTGGCGTTGTTCCGAATGGGCAGAGTTCGTAACCCTCTGGCATCCAATCATAAGAGTAGAAGTCGGGGCACCCGTTGTTTAGACGGCTGGAGTCGAGATCTCGCCCATCTTCTGTGTACAAGTAAAGGTTGTAGTCTGAACCGGATTCAACTGAGAGATTGGCGCGCATCTCCGCCTTCTCCGGAACTAGGACTGAGTACCATTCATCATCGGGACTCCCAGCAGGGCTAGTTAGAACGTTCGGAGTGATTGGCGCCTCATCCAAAGGAGAGATGAGGAATTCAAGTTGCGAGTTGGTTTCGGACCCTGAGGAGTCGGTCATAATTATCGTAAAATTATCCCCCCATGGGCCTTCTTGGCCATTCAAGGTTTCATTGAAGATGGTGACGCTGTAGGTCCACTCCCCTGAGTCGGCATCAATACGCAGAACCCCATAGTTTCCAGAAATCGATCCTGCCTCGCAACCCTCGCAGGACCAAGTGGAGTTTTCGTCGTCATCGATGGAAACTGAGAAAATTGTGATTCCAACGGTGGAGGGGTCTGCTCCAGTGTCATGATGTACCCTTAGGTTGGCACTGGATCCTGCAGCGCTTCCGCCTGATGCCTCCTGAAGACCATCATTGTCGGTATCGTAGATGTCAGTCAGTGGGTCGTCATCATTGACTTCATCGTAGTCTGCGATGCCATCGCCATCGTCATCCAAATCTAGGTAGTCTGGACCGCAGTACATGTTGGTTGAATTATCAAACCAAATCTCAGTATCGCAAGTCGAGTTCCAATCTTCGTCAAAATCTAGAGGATGGAGGAAGTCCATGAAATCCATTATTCCGTCATTATCATCGTCAGTGTCATAGAAGTTGTTCAGCAGATCCCCATCGTTGTCATCATCGCCATTTGATGCCTGAATGTCGAGTTGGTATCTTTGTGCATCATCGCTGGGAAACGAAATGACGCTGTCGATCTGTGTACCGCTGAAAGGGGATAGCTCCTTGTAGGCGTAAGTCACTATTGGTGCGCCAGTCTCAGGATCCTCTATGTAGAAACTCCACTTCTCCTCTCCCGTAAGAGACTCATCCTGGTGTTGCTGGGCAATTTCATCTGCAAAAATTGAGATGTCGATTACGAAAATGACCATTAGAAGCCCGATAACTGAAAGAAGGCTTTTCCTGAACAGCTTCCATCCATCTTTTGCGGACTGCACTGAGCTGCCGAATCGTGAAGATAGCGAGTCCGAAACGTTGGAGTCGAAGATGGAGTCGAGTCTTGGAGAAGTAGTCGCCCATGCTCTTTCCATTAGCTTTAGGCGATCTGGGATAACAAGAGCCAAAACAAGGACCAAGGTGATGAAGACCATTGTTGGTTCCTTGAACTGGAAAGCTAGAACCACTAGAGGTATCGCGACGATTACTTTGATTCTCCCTTCCCGGTCTAGTGATGCAAAGAATATGGCGAAGAGGGAGAGTACGACTGCGACTAGGGCTCCGAGGAAAATCCTGCCATCCATCTAATCACCCCAACCTGACCCTTGGATCGATCCAAGCGTAAGCTATGTCGACGACCAGATTTGATAATAGGAAGATTATCGAGGTGATTATTGTGACCCCCATAATCAATGAGAAATCTGCGCCAGTGATTGCCCTGACGGCAGCCATCCCCATACCTGGCAGCGAAAATATTGTCTCGGTAAGGACTGCCCCCCCAAGTACTCCGCCTAGCATGAATCCGAGAATTGTCACAACTGGGATAAGCGCGTTTCTAGCCCCATGCTTTAGAATCACTGTTCGTTCATTGAGGCCTTTGGCCCTTGCAGTTCTAACGTAATCCTCGTTCATCACCTCTAGCAAGCTAGATCTCATGTATCTGAGCAGACCGCCGGCGGTTCCAAGTGACAGGCATGCGATTGGCAAAGTGAGGTGTTCGATTGACTGGGAGAATAAATCGGCCCTTGACCTGCCCTCGGGAACCGGTGATGCGATTAGCGAGTCTAGGGTGTACATTCCAGAAGCCTCGTAACTGAATAGGGTTACTGAATCGAATCCCATCGGGTTGGTGTAGAATAATGCCGACATGAGGGCGCCGGAGGAAATGATAGCTAGAGCTATCTTGTCCCTCGTTGTTTCCGGGTCAGAGATTTTGTCCATACGGCCTTCGACCTTGAAATCCATGAGGGCTAATCCGGAGACAAAAAGGAAGAGGGCGGAGAAACCGACGTTCCCGATATCCACCACGCCCCCCTCCATGGGGAATTCTGATCCCGGTGGCTTTCGCCCGAAGAGTGGGAAGCATCCGCCCTCGGTCCCGAAGATGGGGTCACAGATTCCAAACTTGGTAGCGAAAAGGTACTGGAACATCAGTGCAAGCCAGAAAATCGGTAGACTGACGAATGCGATTGCAATGAAGCGTGTGGAATGATCGAGCAACCTGTCTTGGTAAACAGCGCTAAGTACCCCTAGGAAAATCCCCAGTGGGGCGCCGATCAATATTGCTCCAAACGACATCTCGAGCGTGACTGGTACTGCCTGTTCCAGGACTTTAGAGACGGGTTTCTTGTATGAGAGCGAGTAGCCCCAGTTTCCGTCCAGTAGACCACCGCTGTCGTACTCAATCGATGTCATTGAAGAGTCCCCCCCGCCAATGTCATTGTCAGTATCCCAGTCTCCCCAGAAAATTCCATCACCGTCGACGTCGGTGAGGCCAACGAAATGTATGTACTGGTTAAACAGGGGGACAGGGTTGCCTTCTTCGTCTTCGAAATGTAGTTTGTATTTGATTTCCTGGAGAGTCTCATCTGGGCACTTCAGACCGCAGTATGCGCGGGCGGGGTCTGAAGGGACAATGTGGGAAATTGAGAATGTCAGAATCGAAACTCCGATCATGACTGGGATCAGGAGTAGAAGCCTCCTGACCACGTACTCCCAAAGCTGCATCGACCACCACCAGATGCTGCCACTAGAAAATGTTGTTTGCGGTCTACCGGCAGCGGACGAGCCGCTGCCGGTGACCTTACGTTATCTTCGCTAAATTAGCCTTGCTCAGGACTTGTCCACGTTGAACCACGGAATCGTGGCTGGTGGGACTTCCTTGGGCATGGATACCCTGTCCGAGTGGACGTGGTAGCTCAGATACTGTGCCTGGAAGATCAGTGATGGCTCTTCCATGTACAGGTCGTGCGCCTGCTCGTACTTTTGGGCCCTAGTGGCATAGTCTGTAGCCTGTTGGGCCTCTTGCAGTAGGGTGTCTATTGCCGAGTTAGAGTAGCCTGTGTTGTAGACGTCTCCTTCGACAGCAGCGCTAGCTACGAACGGGAACCAGTAGTTATCTGGATCTAGGTAGTCAGGGGCCCAGCCCATGAATATCAAGTCCCAGTTCTTGGATCCGAACATCCTGTCAAGTAGGTCGCCCCACGCGATGCCGGTTACACTGTTTGCGATACCGACCAGATCTAGGTTCTGCGACATCAGGGCTGCGTTCTCCTCACGCTGCACGTTGCCAGTGTTGTAGTACATCCTAAGCACATCTCCTCCGAATCTCTGGCAGGGGGTGTTGGCATCATTGTCATGGTCATCGCATGTGTAACCAGCGGCGTCAAGGATCGACGCGGCCTCAGTCAGATCATAGGTGAACATCTGCTGCTGAGTCTCGACGAACGGCATACCGGTCGGGATCGGCCCATACAGTGGGATGGCATAGCCATTCCAAACGTCATCTATTGCAGTCTGATAGTCATAGATGTGGGATAGTGCCTTCCTTACGGCGCCATCGCCCATCCATGCGTGGCAAGCATCATCCTCGCCATCTGCGTCTGCATCGACCTCGCATGTGGGGTCGGTCTTTAGGGCCATTAGTGCCACTGTCAGAGAGTTCTCCGGCCCACAGTCAGTTCCCAAGGTTGCATTACCGGTGATTCCGGAAGGAGTATCTGTGTTGTCACAGACCTCATCGATCTGCGCTACAGACACCGAGCCGAAGTCGACATCACCGTTCTTCAGTGAGGCGACTCTGGTAGACTCCTCTGCGACCTCAGACCTTGTGATCTTGTTCAGGTTGAAGTCACCTTGCTCCCAGTATAGCCAGTTTGGCTCTAGTACTATTTCCTGCTCCTCAACATAGGACCCAAGCAGGTATGCGTTGGTTCCAATTGGGTTGTTGTGTAGGTAAGTGTTGCAGTAGTCATCTGTCTCCACAGCACCTGTGGTCTCGTTCAAGGTGACGATTCTGTTCGCCTCGCAAGTTCCCTTATCCACGACTGCTCCGAGCCAGAAAGATATCTTGGCGAGGAATGCCGAGTTTGCCTTTGGCAGAGTGGCCGAGAATGTCCCATCGGGGTTCACTACCAGACCGGTGCAATCGGTTCCTAGAGCGCCGCGTAGAATGTAGGCAACGCCAGAATCTGGGCTGTTGTACTCAATCACCCTGCACCAGGAGTATCTGACATCCTCTGCTTCGAAGGTCTCGCCGTTCGAGAAGAAGACGTTTTCCCTGAGGGTAAACGTGTATGTCAGACCGTCTGAGCTAACCGAGTGGGATGTGGCCAGTCTAGGTGCCAAAACTGGAGTACCTGCTGCTGAGGCCTCGTATCGGTAAAGAGTGTCATAGACATTCTCTATTACGGCCCCTGAGGAGGTATCGTAGGCATCGGCTGGATCCATCATTGGCGGGTCGATATCTGCTGTGATAGCAACGATCTCGCATGCGGATTCAACACCGTTTTTGGTGTCGTCCCTGCACATCCTCTCATTCTGGAGTGCTGCCTTCGCCTGATCTAGGCTCATGGCGCCGCTGGCGTACTGGCCGATGTAGTAATCCTGGTCGAAGTCGCAGGACCCATCGTCAAGAGTTGCGGCCGCATTGAAGTTGGTCGCTGCGGAGTCAGTGCATCCTGTGTACTCGCACGTTCCGGCTTGAGTGGCGTCTGCGTTGTAGTTTGTAGCAGTGGCATCCATACAACCAATTACCACCTCAGTGGTAGTGTTGTTGTACACTGTCACAGTCTCGGTGACTGTTTCAGTTACTGTCTCTGCTTCAAACGTGCAAGATCCGTCATCTACGGTGGCGGATGCGTTGTAATTTGTTGCTCCAACATAGGTGCAGCCTGTTACAATCGCGTCGGGAACGCCGTCCCCATCGGTGTCTTCCCCGGCGCATCCCGCCAGTGCCGATGCAATCATCAGTGTGCATAATAGAAGTGCATTCGCTTTGGACTTCATCGGGCCATTGAGGTTATGCACCATATTTAGTATCACCCCAAAAATAG
>CEVZ01083260.1_pt1 | contig 14375 bp, 11 predicted proteins | sample 361371 | NCBI WGS metagenome assembly CEVZ01 (sample SAMEA2620217, study PRJEB7988) | marine metagenome | isolation source: saline water (ENVO:00002010), including
AAATCGAAAGACAAATGAATCAGGCAATCAGAAGCGGTAAAAACTTCACTTCTTCTAATACAGCAGTTAGACATGGTTTCGAGGGCGAAGCAGATGTTTATTTACATGGTAACCACATTGCAACAGTTAAAAGCAATTCAATCATCATCAAAGATGGCGGTTGGCAGTCAAACACCACTAAGTCACGCTTAAACGCTCTTCTTTATGAATTCTCATATGGCATGAGAGTATTTCAGAAAAACTTTGAATGGTTTGTAGGTTACAAAAACGTAACAGAGGATTTCGTCTCAGGCATGGAATTAGCGATAGACTAATTCCCCTATCCTCGCATACGAGACGCCAAATTTTTTATATAGGCATTACTCTTAATTAGACCACGCAAAGGGGTTAGGATAGAGTAAGTAAGACCTATAACAACATTATCTAAACAGCATGGAAACAGCAAACCAACTTCCCCAAAAACTCGCAAGTCTCTTAGATTTGTATGATAGCGGAAGGTTACCCGCAGACCTCGAAATTGAAATGTGTCAGTATCTAATAGACACAGATTTAAGCGAGGTATTTACACAGTATCAGCAACTATGCGATAGGTATGTATTAGAGGGATTATGCTATGAAGTAGGATTTTCTACTGATAAATAAATGGTCAAATAAATATAGTAGTGAGTCGTATAAGTCTCGCAGTTGTTGTTGTCTTAGAGGGTAACACAGCGAAGTTTTTTTGTCAAGCACATGACAGGAAACTGTAACATCTCAGTCCCTGCCTGCCTTTGCTTGCCCTTTGCCCGTTTATGCTCTATAATATGCCCGTTAATGCTTAATCGCCTGACATGGGTAACACTAAGAAATTCAACGAGAAACACTATCACAGCAACAACAAATCTTTAAGGGATAAAAGGGAGCAATCCAACAGAGTGCGGAGAGAGTACGGAGACAGACCACACTACACACGCAAAGACCAAAAACCCCACTAATGCATACCCGAATCCAACTGTTGACACCCACCCCAGTAGATGTTATAATATTCAGTAAAGGGAGGAAATTCTATTGGAAATTTAACTACGAGGGTATGCATACATGGGGAGCATTTAAGAGTTATTCCTTAGCACTCCAGGATGCAAGACAGCATAGCACACAGAGGGAGCAGAGCAACCACTCATGTGACAGTTAGAGAGGTGGCACAGTATATGCAGTATTTCGTGCTATTTGTGTTATATTATGCCCCCTATATTAAAAACGCTTACTACCCTAACCTACAAAAGTATCCCAAAGCGAGACTTTTATTCTATCCATATTAAAAAAATTTTCCAATATAAAAACTGTCCACAGGGGTTGCGTATATGCTGCCCCTTTGTTATAATAGAAGTATGAATGAAAGAGAAACAGAGTATCTCGCCCTGAGAGATACATACAAACACCTTGTAGGTAAGAGATGGACTGGTAGCAGACTATTTGGTTGCTATGAGATTATCCGTGACTACTATAAGGAATACCTTGACAGAGACCTCATAGACTTTAATGCTAGAAAGGTATATCAGTTTACTGATGATGCTATTAATGAGTCAGATGGTAAATGGATATACAGAAAGGATTGGGGTTGTGATGATGGTGGTATTGACTTGTCAATTCTAGAGAAGAATGATATACTATTGTTTAGACTATACACTAACCCTCTAGGTGGTGGTTATACAGCACCTAAGAATCAATCACCTAATCATGGTGGTGTTTACTTAGGTAATGGGTTTATGCTTCATCATCCTTATAATGGATTGAGTGAGATTGAAGACCTACTTGACACTGGTGTGCAAGCATATCAAATTAGTTGTGTAGGTGCAATTCGAGGAAACGCTACATAAGGTGTAGCAACTACAAGAAGTATGAAACGATACACTCTTGATATCCTCGAGGATGACGACTTAAATGCCTACATAAACATTCCTGAGGAGCTTATGAGTGAAGCAGGATGGTTAGTAGGAGACAAGTTAGAGTATGAAGAAGACCTAGACGGAAACATTATCTTAAAACGCTCAAATGAAATGTGAAGTAAGACTATACGTAGCAGGCACTGTATTTAAGGAAGAGGTGCATGCACGAGACTATGACGAGGCAAGAGAGGTAGCTCTAGCCCGAAATCCTAATGCTACGGTGTTAGGTGTAACTGCAGTATTCTAAAAAAATCGCGAATGGAAAAAAATGGCGTCCCCGAGTTTAAAAGTGAGACGGAAGCAATCGCTTGGTCTCTGACTCAACTAAGTGAAGCAGTAAAAAATTTAGCGTCTCGCATCTCGATACTAGAGACGGCTTTCAATAAGTTACCTCCACCTGGTGCTGATATGGTAAAGTATAAGATACCTGGTAGTGACGACTATAGCAATCTTAAGGAGTTGTTTGATAATCTATATGAGAGACTAAATAAATTGGAAGAGGAGCACCCAACCGAGCGATACTGGTCAAGCAATGGCGGCATTCATACAGGAGACAGGTAGAAGTTTTCCTAATCCTATAGGGCAATCAACATATAAGCAAACGTTTAAGCGTCCTGCTAGTGGTAAGTATCGTTCTCATGGCGACCACAGTGGACCTGGCACAGATTATCAGATAACATTTCAAAATAGTGGAGCGGGTAGTAATCCACTAGGACAAGACATAGTCCATTACATAGGAGCGTCTAGGACGGTTGCCTGTGTCGATTATTGTGACTTCGGTAGACAAGGTATATACAGATGGTATCGTCCTACTAAGAGAGACCACCATTATAGTGACGAGCCAGGTTTAGTAAAGGAAGACTTCGGTAATGAGAATGAATCGTGGCAGGAAGTAGCACAGGGATATAACGCACAACCTCGTAGTGGTAAACCTGTGATGTGGGTAATGTCAAAACAGGTGACGAATAGTCAACCACTTAAGATGTATTACTCTTATTGGCCTGATGATACTATCCTAACAGTGGGTAGTGCCACTCCATCGGCAGTAGGAGAGGGTAGAGACCAGTATAAGTTTATAAGGACTATAGGATATGTGTTTACAAGTGAGTCTGATGCTCTTGATTTCAAAGACCCTAACGAAGATGCAGTCCCTATCTACCATTATAAGTGGCAAGACCCCAATGGAGTGACGTATGGAGAGGACATAGACAACTTCTATACCATTGACCCTGCTAATGAAGTCAATCTATCAGGTGGGCCCATTTCTCCAAAGGCAAGTTTAGACGGTGAGTATGTGTATCAGGGCATCATAGGGTATTGTTTTACCAAGGATAGTCCCGTTGCACCCGTAGAGAGTGTCAATGATGGTAGTAGAATAGGTCCTACAGGTAACGGTTTTGATAGAAGTGGGTGGTATGCTTACAATAATAACCGTTTTGGTAGCGGAAGATACTCAGGAGGTCCCGCATATAGTTACGATAACTACAGAATGTTTGACCCAGTGTCATATCCTGGCTTTAATGGAGCAAATCCTGGTACACCTGGTCTAGGAGGATGGGGTAATGGCATCGATGGTGTGGAAATACTTGATGCCAATGCTAACTTTGAGTGGTTTTATGGACTGAATGGTGCGACAAAAGCAGCAGTGCCACGTTACTTGGGGTTTGAAGACTCCTATGACACACAATTCATGTATTATTTGTATGATACGACCTATCCTTGGAATGGTCCTATCTTCTCATGTCAGTATGTACTCAATAATGCACCTTGTTGTCCTACTAATAGTAACCAACCATGCGTCCCTTCCTACTCATTTCACTCACACTTCTACGAAATACGTCAAGATTCATGGTTAACTAGCGAAACACGTATCAAAATCAACGATGGAGACGAGGATACTAACGCTTGCTTCTTTGAAATAGACACAAAAACGAAAAGAATACTGTTTAGATACACTACTAACAACGGAAATGCGTTTGAGAGAGGTCAAAAACTCAACGGATGGGACTTAACTGCTGTATATTACTTCGGTGACAAGCTCAAATGTGGTCTAATGGAGCTCAGTGGCAACGGAAATGACTTTACATACGGTCAAAGTATCACTTCTGAGACAGGAGCGGGTGCATTAGTGATGGCAGGGCGCGGAATTCCCAACAAAGCTGCGTTTTGTGGGGTGTATGAGTTTCCAAAACGCATATCTTACTACAAAGTAGAGGTAGACCCCAACGCACTTATACCTCATCGCACGCTAGACGAGGCAAAATTGAAGGCAATAGTGAATAATAAAGGGGAAATTGTAAAAATTAAGATAATCAATGGCGGGCTTGGGTATAAAAACCCGACTCTTAAGGTAATTGACCCGCGTGTCATGGATGATTTCTCCGCATCTGACACTTCTAAGTTTGTAAAGAAGTGGTCACCTAAGATGAATGAGGATTGGAAGAAGGCAATTCCCGCTCCATCGTCAAAAGATGAGAATCAAGAGCACATAGAAAACACATATGGTATCTTTAACATCAAAGATAGGAAGAAACAAGGCACAACTAAGAATAAAGAGAAGCAAGTCTTTAGAGAAGCGGAGATAGAAATCACTAGAGTCGACTCATTAGGGTCTATTAGGTCTGTGCGTATCATAGATGGAGGGTCTGGATACAACCAAAGTAACCTACCAGAGGTTTTTATCAACGACCCAGAGCAAATGAAGTTTAAATCACCTACTACAGACAGTGGTGAGGCAACGATTGAGAATATGGGAAGGGAGATGGCAGACGCATTTGATGGTGTGGGAGACTATGTGCCTGATATTTCCTCTTCTGAGGGTGATAACAGGTCTGGAATCACAGGGTCATTGAATGAAGTAACACAAGGAAAGGAGATAACAGTCCCAGATAGTTACATTCGCATCGCTGAGGACTCTCTAGACACCACCAGTCACTGTTTTAACATCAAGCAGGACTGTATTAACATAGATGCATCTGCTATGGTGTCTACTGCAATGCCAGATGAGGAGGCATTCTCTGTTGTAAGTCAGGTATCGCCAGGTATTGCTAAGTTTGAAAAGGAATCTATGTCCCAAGTATACCAAACTACTAAGGAAGTAGACGTATACAACCAAGATAACTCACATGTGTATGGTGCATTCGGTAAATCTAACTGCATCAAGACTGGTCAACCTAAGTTATACAACATTACTAGGTGGTTTGATATGCCATGTGCGTATCTTGATGCGGGTAGTGAGAAGAATTTAACTCAGACTCTACCTAATATCGAGAAAGTGAAGAGGGGCGGTAGTAGGACTGCAGCAGATACAGAGAAAGCGTATGGTTATATGCCCTATAAGTATTGTGCATCCAATGCAGAGTCTGCGTCATTCAAGGTATCACTGGAAATCAAGGGTAAAACCATAGGTGCACAGGGTGAAGCATTCATGAATTTCTTCAAGAAGCAGACTAAACCCATTCTTATGCCAAGAAGGAAAGTGCCTAAGAGTAATGCAAGCGGAAATGCTAAGGTATGGAATTGTAATGATGGCACTGTAGAAGGAAGATGCTATCGTAACCCTGCTAACTCTGCGGATATTATCTTCATTCCTATAGGAGGAGATGAAAATACGTATGACTATAACTCCGCAGGAGGATTCAGTGAGGTAGGACAGCTACAGTTGTGGATGGGTAGTAACGTAACAGGCACAACTTCTTCCTCAACTAACAATATAGGAAGCGGTGGTAACATATCGTATAACGCACTGAATGTAAACTGCGGCTCATATCCTGGCGCGGAGTGTTGGGACACCTATACACGCGGAAGCGGTAACACTACAGGACCGTTAACTGTGTATTCTGGATATGACGCAAACGGAAACGGAATCACTGGGCAGAGATGGTGGGAGATAACTGCGTTTGGTCGCAGTAACCCATGGTGCACAAGTTGCACTAGCGGTAACTTCAGTGGTCAAGGTGTTGGATTGACATTCGTGAATGATGTATCAGTTGCGGTCAACCCTCAGCGTGTAGATGAAAACAATAATATGCGTTTAGGACCGTATGATGGTAATATGACTGTAAGGAATTACTTGACTGGTAGCACTACCGCATTGGGAAGAGCGTTAAATAACAATGGTAACCCCTTCTTTGATGAGTGTAGTCAGGAAGTCCCGCAAGGAAGACCTTACAATGTAGGAAATAGCATACACGGAGATTTTGATTAGTGGCATTTGGATTTTTAAAACCAGTTACTTCTCTAAACGGACTGCCTGATAGTGGTCACGGTCTCTGTTTACCCTCTACTGTGCACTCAGTGCAGGCTTGCGGTAGTCCCCCAATACCTTATCCTATTATAATTAAGAATAAGACGTGTTGGTGGCCACCTCAACCGCTAATACCTATCTTCCCCATTACGCCAGACCGCGCAATGGTGTTGGTAAACAGGATTCCTGTTATGGTATTTGGTGATATATTCACACCACACATAGCCGTATGCACAAATATAATAATCTATATGTGTCCTTGCGGTAAAGGGGTATGTCCTATACCAACTCCAATCCCTTGTGGACTATTAACCATAGAAGACAATGGTGGAATTGGTCATATCCGAGTCTGTAACGCAACAACGCTTACAGTCTTCGCTCACAAACGTCCATTAGCACGTATACTAGACCCACTAGGTGTCGGAGTACCTGGTTTCTCCTTACCTTGCTTCTCAGTTATTGCATTTGGACACCCAACTGTGTTAGCATCTTAATTATTAACTCTTTTTTATGGCAAAGAAAACTGGAATGATGGGCTCATCTTACTATGTTGAGTCAATACCGAAAAAAACTCGTCAAGGACGAGGTCAACACACAAAATATTCAGCGACAAGTAGAAATAAAGCGAAAAAAAGATATCGTGGGCAAGGACGTTGAGTTTTTTAGTCCATAATTTACCTCCAAGAGAGGTTTTTGTGAGAAAGGAGTATCTCTATGACCTAAAAAAGGGTCATGGAGACCTTACTCCTGGCATTTGGATATCTGTTAAGAGCGTAGAAGCGAAAGCTTTGTATTTTGAGACGCTTTTAACCGAGTATGGAGCACTTTTTGATAAATTACCACTAAGTGCATTCGTCTGGAAGACCGATTATGGCGATTTACTGCCTTTAGACACCCTTCAACTGTGGGATTGCTTCGATTACAACATCACAGTCATCGAAAAACCTCTTTTAGGTCGTTGCTCCTTCTTTGGAAAGGACAAAAAGATGCATGCGGGTGAATATTTGTTTACTATTGACTCATGTCATAGTGAAAATTCTACTCTAGACACTAATTTTAGTGAATATGACCCAGAACACAAGTCATTTAACATCATACAACTTGATAATGGTCAATTTGCTGCTCAACCTAACAATAGAATCATCTGGAAAGACATGAGTTTGATTCCAGAGAAGACTAAGATGCCTGATTTTAATGTTTGTAGTCAAAACTATAGAGTAGAAACATCTGATAAGTGGTCAGTGGGTCATTCTGATGAATGGATGTATAAGACAGACGAAGAAAAAAATTCGGAAAACCCGCTAAATAGATAGTAGCAACAAAATTGGAGAATTATGGTGGTCAAAGTAGACCGAGCAGAGTGGTTTGTTGCTGAGGGTAAAAGGTTAATCACCGACTACCCAAGCGATAAATATTCCACAAAAGGTTGTAAATGCCGAGCTACAGATTCAGAGCAGAAAAATATGTCAGTAGAGGTTTCAAGGACTTAGCAGTCTCATTCAATGAAAACCCTTCTACTAAAGATTTTGGTGCTGTGAAAAATGAGAGAGCAATCTCTCAGTCAGTGCGAAATCTTTTATTGACTACCTTTGGTGAAAGACCCTTCCAACCTGAGATTGGGTCTAGAGTCAAAGGACTTTTATTTGAGCAGTGGGATGTCTTTGCTGCGGATGCTATCCGTACAGAGATTTTTAACGTTATGGAAAGACTTGAGCCTCGTATTGAAGTGACAGAGGTCAAAGTAGATGATGCATCAGATAATAATGCTATTGAAATATCAATGGACTATGTAATCGTTGGACAAGAGTTAGTCCAAAATGTAGAATTCTTATTAGAGAAGACGTAAAATGCCTGCTATACCGTCACAATTAACTTCTCTAGACTTCTTTGAGATAAAAGAATCAATCAGGTCTTACCTAAGGACTAGGAAAGAGTTTACTGATTACGATTTTGAAGGTAGTGCTGCCTCATATCTTATTGACATTCTAGCCTATAACACATATTACACAGCATTCAATGCAAACATGTCATTGAATGAGGCGTTTTTAGAATCTGCAACTGTTAGAGATAACGTTGTAAGAATTGCAAAACAATTAAACTATACGCCACGCTCAATCAAAGCTCCTAAGGCATGTGTGCACATTAAGGTGCAAACTACAACTGCTTTGAATGGAATTACCTTCCCTGAGTTTTGTGTGTTGCATAAAGGAGATGTATTTGTAGCAGACAACGCACTTGATACGTTTACCTTCACATTAACTAGAGATATTCAAGTGCCAGTAGATACAGGCACAGGTATAGCAGATTTCTCTAACGTTATCATATATCAAGGTAACTTATTAACATATAATTACACAGTTGACTACACTAAGAATCAGGAATACATAATTCCTGCAGAAAATGTAGATACTGAATTATTAAGTATTGATATTTCACCTAATGCACAGTCTGAAGAGAAGGATACTTATAATCTAGCAGGAAATGTTACTTCTCTTGATGAAAACTCTCGTGTTTACTATCTTGAAGAGACTGACGACCAAAGATATAAGGCAATCTTCGGTGATGGTGTCATTGGTAGGAAATTAGTTGATGGTGAATACATCACTATGAATTATGTCACCACTTTTGGTGTCGAAGCAAACGGTGCAGACAAGTTTGCATTCATTGGACAGATAACTGACTCCGATGGTCGTGTGATACCTCCACAGGCGATTAAGACAACGACTATGGAGAAGGCTCAGCAAGGTGAAGACGCTGAGACATCATTGAGTATTAAGTTTAGAGCACCTAGGTCATACTCGACACAAAACCGTGCTGTAACTGAGTCTGACTACGAGCACATCGTTACTGAGATATACCCACAGGCAGCGTCTGTGACCGCCTACGGTGGCGAGAAACTAGACCCTCCTGTATATGGTAAGGTATACGTTGCAATTAGACCAAAAACAGGAAATAAACTGAATGCAGCGACAAAAGTAAAAATTGAAAAAGATTTAAAGAAGTTTGCGGTTGCATCTATCCAACCTGAGGTAATTGACCCAACCAGTTTCTACATTATTCCAAAAGTTTATGTTTATTATAATGGAAATGCTACCAATCTATCTGGTAGTCAACTAGGCACTAAAATTTTACAATCTATCGATGCTTTTAACAGAAACGGACAGACTAACCGATTTGATAATCGTATTGAAGGGTCAAAATTTGGTGCAATGGTCGATAATAGTGATACAGCAATTTCTGGTAATGTCACACAACTTATATTAGGTCAAAATTTAGACAAATTTGCTTTTGGGCAAGTTTTCACTCAATGTCTAAACTTTGGAAACCCATTATACGACCCAAGTAGTTTCTCAGGAGACTCACAGTGTGAAGGTGCAGAGCTTCGTGAGAAATGTAAGCCTAATTTCTCAGTTGTTAAGTCTGGCACATTCTATGCCACTGACTATACCGAAGATTTGGTTAATTTAACTACTGGCACTGTTACAAATGCTTCTACTACTAGCATAGTCGTTTCTACAAACGAAAATACACAAGTTTTAGTCCCTGTAAACATCAGAGATGATGGAATGGGTAATCTTATGTTAGTTACTACTAGAGATGAGACAGAAGTCATCTTAAACGCTGCTGTAGGGACTGTAGACTATCAAACTGGACAAGTTTGTGTAGGTCCTATAGCAATTCAACAAACACCTGATGGTACAGAGCAACTTCCAATCTCTGTTATGCCTGTTTCTCCAACTATTGAGATTCCACCAGGTGTAGACCCAACTTTCTTTAACCCATCAGTCAATCCGATTGATTATACTACTAACAATGTGCCGATTCCCGCATTTGACCCTAATAACTTTAGCGGTTATAACTTAGGTGACACAAGTGGTCTAAATATCATTGACTACCCCTCTGATACCTTTACGTATCCTGTAGATACCTCTTGTTTCTAGGTGAAGAATGCAAACGAAGAATATTAACGTATCGGATAGAGTTGAAAATCAACTTCCTGAGTTTATCAGGCAGGAAGATAGACAACTTGTAAATTTTCTCTTTGAGTATTACAAATCTCAAGAGAAAACAGGACGTCCTTATGACATTCTGAATAATCTGCTAAATTACCTCAATCTTGACAGTTATAGCTCTAAAACGCTGTCAAGCTCTACGTTATTGCTTGGTGATATTAGCACGATTGACACAAAAATAGAAATAGAGAGTATTGACGGATTTATCGAGAAAAATGGCTCGATAATGATTGATAATGAGGTTATATACTACGAAACTGTAACTCGAGGACCTGATGCCATCATTACACCAGGTGTATCGTTTCCACAATTCAATAAAAAGAAGCAACAACTAGAAAATCCATTTACTTCGTTTGATGGAGTCCAAACTCAGTTTCCTTTATCATTTTTAGGCACTCCTGTAGCACCTCCTAGTGCAGAGCACCTTATAGTCATCACATATAACGATATGTTGACACCTGGTGTCGATTATACCGTAGATGGCACAAATATAATTTTTACAACTCCACCTAGAGAAAGAAGTGGTGCTGATGACTCTGAATTTACTCAAATTACGTATTTGGTTGGATATGCAGACCAAAACATAATCACTATCGATGCTAGTCCTTACACTGAGTGGCAAGGCACAAAAAATTACCCATTAAGAGTTAATACTGTTGATTATAACCCAACATCTGATATTGGTCTAATAATTAACAAGAATGGTAGGTTACAAGAGCCATATACCGATTATACTGTTTTTGATACGACTGTAATCTTCAAAAACCCGATTGGTGCTGCAGATGAGATTGATATTAGGTCTGTTGAGTATATTGCACCTTCATATGGTAGTGGTGCAAGTGCAGTTGTTGCCGTAAACGCAAATGGCGAAGTTTCTAGGATTATTCCTAAAACAGGTGGTAGTAAATATCGTTTAGACTTCAATCCTAAGGTAACTATCACTTCTAACGAAGGAAGTGGTGCAACTGTTAGGTCTTTGATTGGTGGTATCAAAAATATCAACCTAATTGACGGTGGACAAGGATATACTTCATATAACCCACCTATTCCTGTTGTAGCAACTCCTACAGACCCTAATGGCACTCCTGCAAGAGTTTCATTGACTGTAAATGATGAAACAGGTCAAGTTGACACTATTACTATAGATGATAGTGGAAGTGGGTATGGTTTTATCCCATCTATCACATTTAAGAATCCATCAGGTGCTACAATCAGTCCTTGCACAATCGATAGCGAAGGTAGAGTAAATGTAGACAGTATTCAAGTATTAACAATGGGTAGTGGTTATTCTAACCCTCCTACTGTTTATATTGACCCTGCTCCTGCTGATGGTATCAATGCACAGGCACAAGCAAGAATAAACCAAGATGGTCAAGTATATGAGATACAAATAACCAATAGAGGTAGAGGATATGTAACTGCACCTAGAGTTGCTATCATAGACCCTGTTGGTGCACAAGTCCTTGATGTTACTGTTGCATCTGGGTCAGTTACTAACATCGAGATGTTAACAGGTGGTAGTGGTTACAATGATGCACCATCTGTGTATATTGTTGACGATAGGAAAGACGGATTTGGCGAACCTATTGGTGGTACTGGCGCAACTGCTGCAGCAACCATATTCAACGGTGAAATCACTGATATTAACATTACCAATTTTGGTAGTGGATATTCTACCGAGTTTCCTCCTAAAATCTTCATTGCTGCTCCTAAATCAGCAAGGGCATCTTTAGATGTTGGATTTGATGAAGTTACTGGATATGACGTAATAGAGCCTGGTAGTGGGTATTCACCTTCTGCCTTTTTAAACTGCTCTAGAGGGGTTTCTGGTGCTGTTACATACGACAATTACCATAACGAGATATATGCTAAGGAAGAGCAATTAAGACAGTCAAATCACCTTGCAGGAGCAAGTGTTGTCAATCTAGACAGTCTTTTTATTAGAGAAGTATTTGATAAGTTTAGAAGACAGTATTTACCTACTTTAGACATTGATTTAAACAAGGTAAACCCAGTACAGGTAATTAAAAATATTGGTGACTTCTATATCTCCAAAGGTACAGAATTAGCAACTCAATATCTGTTTAAAATTCTCTTTGGTGAGAATGTATCACTATTCTACCCAAGAGATGAAATCATCTCCCCATCCAACGCTACATGGGTCGTAGACACCGTTTTACGTGCTGAGTTGATATCTGGTGACCCTGCTAACCTAATTGACTCTCAAGTAGTCCAATATGCAGATGCTGTTGACCAAAATATCAAACAGGCAAACGCATTGATTGAAAACGTCATTACTATTATTGAAGGTACTGACACAATCTATGAATTAGCAATATCTGAAGAAACCTTAGCTGGTCAATTTAAAATACCTTATAAAACGACTCTAGTTGAGCCTTTATCTACAGATGGTCAAATAATCACGGTTGACTCAACTATTGGATGGCCTGAGAGAAATGGTACTATATTAATTAACGATGAAGAGCAAGTCCAGTATAAAGAGAAGTCACTTAACCAGTTTATCGAATGTACTCGTAGTAAGAATGGTATTGTAGAGGATTGGGACCCAGGCACTATTGTCCAGTCTGATATCTTCGTATATACCAATTTTGGCACACCTACCGAGTGTAAGATGAGAATTCTCGGTATTGCCGAGGCAGGTACAACAGTACTAAACGATACTGGGTCATATTACATAAAAGGTGATAAATTAAAGGTTGCTAACTTAGGTGCGACTGATATTGATGAAAGACTGACTTCTTGGTTATATAACGTCAAAAAACTTATTCAAGTTAGAGAAATTACACCAGGTGGTGTTAATAACCAGACTGCAACTGTAGTTTGCGATAATCCACATGGTTTACTTGTTTCTGACCAAGTTACCATCTATGGTGCAAACCCTGTTGTCTACAATGGCACATTTACTGTAACTGCACGTCTAGATGACTTTTCATTCTCTTATCAGTTAAATGTCCCTACTGAAATTATACCTGAGGGAAATATTCTATTATCTGTTGACTTAAACAGAGGTAAGTCAGATGTAACCTCTATCAACAACGTTGTTAGTGAATTTACGACTAATATACAGAATGCCTTCTTCAATGACTCATATGTTTATGTTGCAGCGTCAGGATTACCCAACTATAAGATAGGACCGTTTACTGGGTCTGCTTTGATACCAGGTAACCAAAGAAAGTTATTAAGATTCCCTAGAGTTGTCCAAACTATATCTGAGCGTCAAGATATCAATGCCAACAGTCCTATAGGTACATGGATTAATGGTGTATCTATCTGGGGTTACAAGTCTGGCGAATTTGTGCAATTCGGACCTTTAACACAGATTAGTGTTGATAATGTTGGTCAAGGATATGATGCAGGGTCAAAACCAACTGTAGAAATTACTGGTGGTGGAGGCACAGGTGCTGCAGCAGAAGTTGTCGTTAATGGTAGTCTTACATCATTTGATGTTACTGCAGGAGGTAGTGGTTACACAGAATCACCTCTTGTATCGATTGTTGGTGGTAATGGTAGTGGTGCAACTGCACAAGCAGTTATTACTGGTGGTAGAGTAACAAGAATCTTAGTTGAGCAAGGTGGTAGTGGATATACAGCACAACCCAGTGTTTCTATCACAGGTGGTGGAGGCACAGGAGCAGAAGCAACTGCTAATGTTAGAGGCTCTATTCAGTCTGTTAACATCACTAACTTCGGTACTGGTTATACCTCACTTCCTACTGTAAGAGTCAACTCTGGTGAAGGTGCACTAGCACAAGCGATTGTTATTAACGGTAGAATCGTATCTATCGCTATTATTAACTCAGGTAGTGGTTATACAACTGCACCTACTGTTATTATTAATGGAGATGGATTTGGTGCGATTGCAAAAGCAACTATCGGCACAGTTGGTGAAGATAAAGGGCGTGTATTAGGAATTACTATTACAAACAGAGGTATTGGTTATACACAGGGTAACACAACTATTAGATTAGAAGCAGTTGGTCAACTTGCAGAATTTACCCCAGAAGTCTTCAAATGGAATAAAAACTTACAATATGAATTAGAATCTAGATATGACTTTGCTAAGGGTTATGTCTTTACTGGATATAACAACCAGTTTGGTGGTGAATATGCTCACCTATCTGACCCTAAAGAATTAAGATATGTTGTTGGTGATAACGTATTCTTAAATCC
>CEVZ01144151.1_pt1 | contig 14333 bp, 20 predicted proteins | sample 361371 | NCBI WGS metagenome assembly CEVZ01 (sample SAMEA2620217, study PRJEB7988) | marine metagenome | isolation source: saline water (ENVO:00002010), including
CAGGGATTCCAATCTCTCACCAAGCATGGATACCAAGTTGAGGGAGTGGAGTCTGTATCCGAAGCAGATTCAGAAAGGGTCTTCAAAAAACTCGGTCGGAAGCATGACCTTGTCTTTGGCACCTCATTTGGTTTCATGGAATCAATGGCCAGGGTTGCAGACAGAGACAAGAAAACCTTCTTTCTGCATGCGACAGGTTACAAAGGCAATGATCGCAACTTTGATAACTATGTCTGCCACTCCTTCCAAGCAAGATACCTATCTGGTGTTGCTGCTGGGATGCTGACCAAAAATGGTAAAATCGGTGTAGTTGGGTCTCACCCAATCCCTGAGATCATTCGTAACATTAACGCACTAACACTTGGTGCACAATCAGTCAACCCAAATATCCAAGTTTCAGTTGTCTGGATCAACAGTTGGTTTGACCCACCCAAAGATATGGATGCTGCGAAGGTCTTAGCAGATCAAGGCAATGATATCTTGTTCACAACCACAGACTCACCTAGTGTCGTCGTGCTTGCTGAAAAACGTGGTAACATCTGGAGTATGGGCAATGATGCACCTATGGGTGACTTTGGTCCAAACCGATATGCCACTGGCATGATGTTCAACTGGAATGTCTTATACAAACATATTGCTGACCTTGCCTCAGAAGGCAAACTTACCACAGGTCAAAGATGGAATTGGGGTCTCAAAGAAAACTGTGTTGGCCTATCACCATGGGGCAAAAACGTACCTGGTGAAGTCGTCAACAAAGTTGAGACTGTTAAGATGAACTGGATCAATGATGAGATGGATGAATGGTATCCTTTCTCACAGGGATTCACCAAACAAGATGGTACAAAGGTTGAAGCAGGGGTCATCAAGAGACCTGAGTTGGAAACCATGATGTACTATGTTGATGGAGTTACAGGACAATTTCCTGTAAAATAATTTCAAAAAAAAGTGCCTTCGGGCACTTTTTCGCTTGACATTTTCCTCTTTTTCAGTTATACTTATATTAAGTTAAACAATCAAACAAACCAATGAGGTCTGATGTCAAACATTAATGTCGAATCAAAATCACAGTTAGCTCAGTTACTTGCTCAAGAGGGCATCGTCGTTATCCACGACAAGAATCTTGAGACTGCAGCATTTGATCCCGTCAAAAGAAAATTATATTTACCTGTTCTCAAAGAGATGACAGGTGACGTGTATGACCTTTTTGTTCTTCATGAGGTTGGCCATGCACTTTATACCCCACCAAAAGGTTTTCATGAAACCCCATCTGAGCATGGTCCTCGCTACAAAGGTTTCCTCAATGTAGTTGAAGATGCTCGCATTGAGAAAAAGATGAAACGTAAGTACCCAGGTGGTCGATCACCAATGATCCGTGGCTACCATGGCTTGATGAAGCAGGACTTCTTTGGAGTCAAGGGTATGGATTGCAGTAAACTCAGCATGATTGATCGTTTCAATCTTTACTTCAAGTGTGGTCTTGCTCTTGACATCAAGTTCACTGAAGAAGAAAATGAGTTCATTGAGCGAGGTCATAGCCTTGAGTCATGGGATGATGTCCTTGATCTGGTTGAAGACCTTTGGGCGTATGCTGAACAAGAGCAGATGGATGAAGAGACACTCAAAGACATGATGTCATTGCCCATAGACTTTGATATGGAACCATCTGATGATGAGGATGAAGAAGATGAAGATGTTGAGTATCAACAGTCCTCAGGTGAACCTGATGAAGAGTTGGAAATCAACGCCAAACAAAGTGATGATGGTGAGGAAGGTGAAGATGAGGAAGAGGACAATGACACTCCTGCCATGGGGCAAGAGGGTGGATCATTCATCAATGACTCATATGAAATCCCTGACCCTGCACAAATCTCAATCACTGACAAAATGTTCAGAGACAAAGAGAGTGAACTGGTCAAAACAGACTTGAATGGTGATGTCCATTATGTCAACATCCCATCATTCCCATACACTGACTATATTGCCAAAGACACCGTAGTGTTTGAGGATCACATCAAACGTATTGAGACTATATTCTCGCACTGGGAAGAAACTGGACAACAAGCACGTTACATCAACTGGTATCGTGAACGTGGTGACAACTCCTGGACGACCTTCAAAGAGTGGGAACAGCAAAACAAACCCATAATCAACTACATGGTCAAAGAGTTTGAGATGCGCAAGCAGGCAAGACTTAACAAACGTGCTCGCATTGCTCAGACTGGTTTGATCGACACTAACAACCTCTATAAATACCAAATCGACGATAAGATTTTCAAACAGGTCACTTCAGTGCCTGAAGGTAAAAATCATGGTCTGATTTACTACATTGACTTCTCAGGTTCAATGGGAAGCATCATTGGTAACGTGATTCAACAAGCAGTCACCATGGCACTGTTTTGTCGCCAACTCAAAATACCTTATCGCATCTATGGCTTCACCAATGGTAACAGTCATAAGATTGCTAAGTTGATGGCAGAAAATGGTGGTGGCAACAGACAATCGATTCGTGAGAATCAAAAAGACAAATACCAGGGTGAAGGTGATATGGACCTTGACCACTCCCTTTGCATGTTTGAGTTGTTTACTGACAAACAAACCTCAGCAAACTTCAAACGCATGGCCCGAGCCATGATTGAGTTTCCAAAGTATGGTCATGTTCCGATCCCACTGTCTGGTACACCATTGAATGACGCCATCATGGTTGGCATCGACCTTTGTAATGACTTTCGCAAGGAGTATGGTCTGGATATCGTCAATACAATCTTCATGACTGATGGTGACTCTCATGGTGGCAGTAGTTACATGGTTGAAGAGAATGATACCATGGTACCAAAATACTTTCACACAAGCAGAGATATTATCTTTATCAAGCACAAGAAAACCAATACACAGGTTGAGGTGGCTCGTGAAAGTGGTCGTAGCAGTGGAGTAATGACTGATGCCCTGGTCAAGTTGTACAGGAAAGCAACCTCATCCCAGGCCATTGGCATCAACATTGTCAATCGTGTTGATGGTTATGTTGCTCGCAAGGCAGGACTAAACTACTTCCAAATGAAAGACGACATTCGTAAGAATGGTTTTCTTGTCAGTCAAAATGATGCATACGATCAGTTCTTTACTGTCATGGACAAGACACTCAGAATGACAAACAAGGATGAGCAAAAGTTTGGTGCCATTGAAGCACAGACTGATTACAGTCGCTCAAAACTTGGTACTGCATTCAAGAGAATGAATCGTGACAGACTCAAGCAAAGGTTCATGCTTGGGCAGTTTGTTGAGATGGTTGCTGAAAAAAGATTGTGAAATTGGAATTTTTCGCTTGACATTTTCGAAGAAATCATCTATACTTATATTAAGTTGAAAATGAGAAATTGATAACCCCAAATAAGAGGATCTTATGGGAACTAGACCAGCACGCAGAACAGTTGAGACAGCAGTATTCGCAACAGCCATGAAGGGTAAGGTACAGGACCGAACCATTGGTGGAGCAGAACTAACTGAGGTATCCCATGAACTTGGTATGAAACCAAAGTCATGGTCTGACCTCGATGAGTTCAAAGCAGGTTATGGTAAGTGGTGTTTTGCCAACTCAGAAAACCTGTTGATGGCTGAGACAAAAACTGACTCTTCAGCCAATACTACGTCAACAGTCAAAGCAACAACTGAGGTATTTGATGTTGCTGGTGACAATCTGGTACCACCCAAAGATGAGACCTTTGTCCCATGGGGCAACTATAGAGACATCTACTCAGTCCTGAAATCCAATATGTTTTACCCAATGGTAATAACAGGACACTCCGGTAATGGTAAGACCTTCGGTGTTGAGCAGGGTTGTGCCCGACTCAACAAAGAATGTGTCAGGGTCAACTTCACAGTTGAGACTGATGAGGATGATCTTCTTGGTCACTACATCCTGGTTGATGGTAAGACTGTCTGGCAGGATGGACCAGTACCAACTGCAATGAAACGTGGTGCAGTTTTACTCCTTGATGAGTATGACCTGGCCAGTTCCAAAATCATGTCACTCCAAGCAGTGCTTGAGGGCAAGCCATTGTTCATCAAAAAACTCAACACCTACGTATATCCTAAGAATGGATTCAACATCGTAGCAACTGCCAACACCAAGGGTAAGGGCAGTGAAGATGGTCGGTACATTGGTACCAACATCCACAATGAGGCATTCCTCGATCGCTTTCCGGTAACCTTTGAGCAACCATATGCCAATCGGACTATGGAGATCAAAATGGTCGTCAACAACATGACGGCACTTGGCAAGGTTGATGAGGACTTTGCTGCGAAACTGGTCGACTGGGCATCCATCACCCGTGCTACCTTTAATGAAGGTGCGATTGATGAGATGATCGCAACACGACGATTGATTCACATCGTCAAAGCATTCTCAATCTTCAACGATAAACGCAAGGCAATCGAACTTTGCATCAATCGTTTTGATGAGATCACCCGTCAGTCCTTCATCGACCTCTATGAGAAGATTGATGCAGGGTTGGAGCAGAATCCTGAGGAAGCAGTCTCCCCGACTGATGACGTAATATAATCCTCTAAATACATTGTCGATCGACAGGGCACGTGTTGGATGCGTGCCCATCCTCCAAAGGTAGATTATGAACATACGCAAAAGCATCGTCAAGGGACTTGGATCCCAGATTGAAGAACACCTGGAACAAGAATACAAACGTGGTTGGGATGATGCTATGAAATATGCCCAACGTGAAGAAAAAAGGGCAAATGAGTTGTTACAAGAAAAACAACTTGACAAACAGAAATAAAAAAGGTATAATATATTATTGTTAATTATGAAAGGTTTTGAATGGAAATAAAAATAGATCAAACTACGTTGGGTGGCAAATCACTGATGATTGCGACACCAATGTATGGAGGACAATGTCATGGTATGTATGCCAAGTCTTGTATTGACCTGGCTATGTTGCTTGGCATGAACAATGTACCTCACAGATATTATTATATCTTCAATGAGTCCTTGATCACAAGGGCAAGAAATTATTTGGTCGATGAGTTTCTCCGAGCAGAGGATAATAATGGAAAACCTCTTGAGTACCTTCTTTTTATTGATGCTGATATTCATTTTGATCCACGTGATGCTATGGCCATGTTGGCTCTAGCAGGTCCAGGTAAAGATGACAAACGCATTGTTGGTGCCCCTTATACCAAAAAGACGATTGCTTGGGAACAGGTTCATGCTGCGACCAAGATGGGTGTAGTTGATGACAACCAAGGCAATCCTGATATCCTCAAAAGGTTCACTGGTGATTTCGTATTCAATCCTTCGACTGAAGAGGGCAATGAGATCAAACTGTCTGAACCAGTTCCAGTCATGGAAGCAGGTACAGGTTTCCTGTTGATCCATCGCTCAGTGTTTGATGAGTTCAAGGAGACATGGCCCAAGTTTCAGTACAGACCTGATCACAATCGATCAGAACACTTTGATGGCTCACGTATGATCCATGCATACTTTGACACAATCATTGACAACCAAGAGTGGTTGCCTGAGAATGCTACCAACAATACTGATCGGTATTTGTCTGAAGACTATTTGTTCTGTCAGATGGCTCGCAAGATTGGTATCAAGATTTGGTTCTGTCCTTGGATTCAGTTGCGTCATATTGGCTCATACATATTTGAGGGTCACATGGGTGCGATTGCTGAGATTCAAGGTCGTCAAATGTATCTGAAAAAGCATGGCAAACTGCCTACAAATCAACCTGATCCCTCTGGCAAAGCACAGTTTCCTGGCGCACCAGCAGCAGTAACTCCTGTCAAAGCAGATGAAGTTAAAGATGAAGAGTTGTTCTCACTGACTCCAACACCACAGTGGAAAAAGGATCAGATGAAGGCAGACATGGAAAAAGCAGCAACTGAGAACAAAGGTGCTCCACCTCCCCCACCTAAGAAAAAGGGTAAAAAATGATTGGGAAAAAGAAAAGTAAAGTGCAGGATTCTGGTCCTGTAAAATTCAAATACAATGAACCACAAATACTGCAGGAACTCGAAGATTATATCGAGTCCACGTATGGTCAACACTATGTTGACGTTAAAAGAGACATTCAAATTCAGGATGTCTTTGATTCTATTAGCATTGCTGAAGAGTTTTGTCGAGGTGCTGCGATCAAATACCTGATTCGATTCGGTAAAAAAGATGGCAAAAACTCCAAGGATCTCATGAAGGCAATGCATTATATGGTACTCCTGTACCACTATGCTTTTAAAACAATAAAGGATGGCAATGAAATTAAGTGATAATACAATCAACGTCCTGAAGAACTATTCGACCATCAATGAGTCGATTGTGTTTGAAGAAGGTAACCGACTGCGAACAGTCGCAAAAAACAAATCAATCTTGGCTGAGACTGTGATTGAAGAGACCATTCCACGTAGGTTTGCGATCTATAATCTCAATCAGTTCATTGGTGCTATGCAGATGTTTGATCGTGCTGATCTTGAGTTTGAAGAGAAGTTAGTCAAAATGAAATTCTCAGGCACTACAATCAACTATACTTGTGCAGATGAGTCACTGGTTGTTAAGCCACCTGAGAAGGATATCAACTTCCCTGATGCTGAGGTCAACTTTGTAATGTCCTCAGAAAACCTTGAACGCATTCGCAAAGCAAGTGCTACTCTGAGTTTGCCTGAGGTTGTCTTCAAAGGTGAAGAGGGTGCTGAGTTTGTTGCATGTGTCATGGATGTTAACAATACATCCTCATCAGTTATGGAAGTACCTTTGGGTACAAACTCCACAGTCAAATGTTCGATGGTGTACAAGGTTGAAGCATTGAAACTTATCACAACTGACTACAATGTTGCTATCTCATCCAAGGGTGTTGGTAGTTTTATCTCAGGGTCAGATAAATATAAGTATTTCATCGCAACTGAAGCATCTTCAACATTTGGGTCTTAATGGATAAAAATATACTATTTGTCGAGAAATATCGACCACAAACTATACAGGACTGTATACTTCCTGATCACATGAAAAGTGTGTTCAGCAAGTTTGTGCAACAGGGAGTCATGCCAAACCTTTTGCTGACTGGTTCAGCAGGTGTTGGTAAGACTACTGTGGCAAAAGCATTATGCAATGAACTTGGGTATGACGTCATGTTCATCAACTGCTCAGAAGAAAGGGGCATTGATACTCTGAGAACCAAGATGATGGGTTTTTGTTCAACTGTCTCAATGACAGATGATCGCAAGTGCCTAATCCTTGATGAAGCAGATTATCTTACACCTGATGCGCAGGCAGCACTTCGAGCATTTATTGAACAGTTTGCCCAAACATGTTCATTTGTAATGACCTGTAACTTCAAAAATCGTCTGATCCCACCTTTGCATAGTCGGACAACTGTTATTGACTTCAAGATAGGCAAAAAAGAGTTGCCTACACTCGCAGCAGGCATGATGAATCGCATCATGGGAATCTGTGAACAAGAGGGCATCACAGTTGAAGATAAGAAGATTATTGCTGAGGTTGTCACAAAATACTTTCCTGACTTTCGCAGGACTCTAAATGAAATACAGAGGTATTCAATCGGTGGTACGATTGATACAGGTATCCTGGCTCAGATACAAGAACTCAATACAAATGATTTGATTCCTGCTCTCAAGGAAAAGAACTTCAAGGTCGTTCGCAAGTGGGTAGCAGACAACTCAGATGTTGAGATGAGTTCACTCTACAAAAAATTATATGACGAATTATACAAAACACTTGATCAAACAAATCAATCGATTCCTCAGATGGTCTTGCTGATGGCAAGGTATCAGTATCAGTCTGCTTTCGTCGCAGATCAGGAGTTGAACCTTACTGCTTGTTTGGTTGAGATTATGGGTGATTGCACCTTCAAGGATTAAAAATGACAGAATATTATGAACACCCTACTTATGAGTTCAGCCAAACTGACGCAGAAGGAAATACTGTTGAGATGGCATTTACTGCTGAGACACTACCAGTTATTTGTGGCAAGTTTGTTGATTTTCTCAAGGGTGCAGGATTTTCCTATGTATCAGGAGTCTCCATACTATCAAAAGGAGCAGAGCAAAACCCTGCTAACTGGAACTACCATTTTGATGAGTGGGGTGAATATGAGCATCCACCCATGGATGATATGATAGACAAAATCGCAGAAAAGGTAGCAAATGAGTAAACCTTCTCCATTTTCCATCGTTGGTAATCTTAACAGCAAAGAAAAAGGTCACCTCATGGATGGTGAAGAAGGTGAATTATATGAGTCATCCTACTCTGGTTTTATCATCAACCGAGGATTATCGATGACTCAAGAGACAGTTGTCCCTGCCAATATAATGAACTGCTACCCTGACCTCCCATCAAAATGGCAATATGACTTTTTGTTTTATGGCATACGTGCCAAGAAAAGATGGGGCAAGTGGGCAAAACGCAATACCTCAAAGTATCAAGAAGCAGTAAAAAAGTTTTTTAGTTACTCCGACCAAAAAGCAAAAGAGGCAATCAAGGTTTTACCCAAAGAACAACTTGATGAGATATTCCAGTGGTTTACGACTGCGGAAGGTGGAAAATCCTAAATATGGTAGTGATTATCTCTATGTTTTATAGGGATTATATATGGATATTATCCAATCGTTCGTCGAGATCACCCTTAAGCAACCTGATGATTTTTTGAAGATAAGAGAGACATTGAGTCGTATTGGCATTGCTTCAAAACGTGAAAAGAAATTATACCAATCTTGTCACATTCTGCACAAACAGGGTAAGTATTATCTCGTACATTTTAAAGAGTTATTTAAGTTGGATGGAAAACCATCAGACTTCAATCAATCTGAGACAGACATCGCAAGACGCAACAGCATAGCGAACTTGCTTTCGGAATGGGGTTTGTGTAATCTGGTTGAGCCAGCAAAAACCGCAAGTCCAACCTGCTCAGTCAATACTTTGAAAATCCTCTCATACAAAGAAAAAGGTGAGTGGATCCTTGAGACAAAATATAATGTAGGCAACAGTGAGTAAAAAATTAAAGATATACAGAACAACCGACAAGGCAGTCATACCTGAATATGCGACAGAACAGTCGTCATGTTTTGACCTTCATGCCTGTTGGAATGGTCCAGTGAAAATTTGGAATGCCTATTCAAACAGTGACACTGAGAGAGAACCTCAAGATGTCTTGATTTTGAATCCAGGTGATAGAGCATTAGTGCCAACAGGTTTGATATTTGATATCCCTAAAGGTCACTCAGTGCGCACGCATCCACGTTCAGGGATGGCGTTAAAAAATGGGATGACACTGATCAACTGTACTGGAGTCATTGATAGTGACTATGTACAAGAGACCTTTGTCCCAATCGTAAATCTTACACAGGCACAGACATCGATCACGTTTGGCGATAGGATTGCTCAAGCAGAGATGGTGAAAGACCTGAAGGTAACATTTGAAGAAGTTGAAAATGCTCCTGGCGATAAAACTGATCGCACTGGTGGTCTTGGTTCAACTGGGGTGTAGTAACCGATCAAGAAGTCCCATGGTCAAATGCAAATCTTGTACTGGAGGTGCTGCGTATTTTGTTGACAGCACCAAACAGTCTTGCAGTTGTGGATTTTTTAAATAAAATAACATGATAGAGAAAATGAGAACTGATCTTGACTACCGTGATCCAAAACACAGGTGGGAAGGTTTTGACATGTTCTATCGATATATGCTTGAGACTCATGAATGGTCACCTGATATCGTACTTGAGAGATGGTTGCTCGATGACATGAATGCAGACTTTGAGATGAGGTGCACAATGGCATTCTTTCATGGTGCCACCCACGCAGGTCCAGTTGAGTCTGCTTTTGCAGTAACATTCCCCACAGTTACTGCTGATATCATTCCTGAGATGACTGAGTGGTATCAAAAATACAAGAAAAAACTTATCTTTAGTCCTGACTGTAAATATCGCAAAATAGTGTTTGAGAAGTTTCTTAAATCAGTTGGTGACTCTCTTACCACCACCCTTGGTGATTACATCAAAAAATCATTCACAGTTGGTACTGACATTGAAAACTATAATGACCTCAAAAACAGGTGCATGAATGATTGGTTTCACTGGGGTCGGATGGGTCACTGGTCTTTTGTTGAGGCGATGGTTGGGATGACTGATGCACCACTTGAAGCACCTGATATGGAGTTTGCGACAGGCAAGTCTCATAGATCAGGTTGGGCATTTGCCATTGGCAGAGATGATTTGGTTGACACTGATGACATCAGCAAAGATGATATGGAGATGCTTGAGAGGACAGCAAAAGAATATGTTGAGAGTGTTGACCATCCCAATGCTAACTTTTTGAACTTTGAGACCTGTTGTTGTAACTACAAACGTCAACACAAAGGTACAAGGTATGCTGGTTGTTATACTGATGAGCAAGAGTTGGAAACAGAAGAGGCAAGACACCTGATGCCTGAGTTTGAATGGCTTTGGGATAAATATATGAAAGCAAGACCTGAAGTTTTACCTCACTCTGTCCTTGCTGAGATGAACCCTGAACAATGGGAGACACCATCAGCATATGTGGCAAGTATGAACAAGGCATTATCCAACTATGGTAGGATACCTCGTGCTGAAGCATGGCACAACAAAACACCTCAGTTTTGGACTGAGGTTGAGAATCAACCCTTTGCCCGTACAAGTGCGGCAGTGACGGATCTTTTATTTTGACATGAAACAAGAATACATTTTGGGCAGTTGCATGGACAACATGGATACAGATGAGTATGATTACTTCTGTTCCAGTCCACCCTGCTATGAAGACCTTGGTGCATTTGGTGTACAACTAAACAAACCTGAAACATACAAGACTGGGTTCCTTGACAACATTGTTCCCAGACTTAGACCAAGGTTGGGTACTGTTACTTTTACATTCACAGGTTGTCGCAGAAACAACTCTCAAATCCTACCAAAGTTTTACTATCTTACCCAGTGCTTTTTTGAGAATGATTATTACCTACGTGATGTCAAATACTATAAGAAAAAAGATGGATATGATGGTTACTCTCATACCATTGGTCATGTTTATACTTTCCAAAAACGTGGGACAAAAGGGTTATACAACCTAAGACGTGATGAGTTATATAATACATATGGCCATGACATCTGGGGTCCATTTTTGAGAGAGCAGAAGATAGCAGGTGAGGTAGTTGGCCTACCCATTGAAGTCCCTGAGCGATGTATTCTTAATTTTACTGACCCAGGACACGTAGTTTATGATCCATTTGGAGGGATTGGTACAACAGGTTTGGCAGCAGATGACCATGGAAGAGGTTATTTGATGTATGAGATTAGACCTGAAATTCATGCCGAAGGTGTTAGACTCTTCGACGAAAAACATAATGATGTAACTGAGATACTATTTTGAGAAAACTAATATACATGATTGGCATGCCTGGTACTGGCAAAACCACCGTAATCAAAAAACTAATGGAGCAGGTTCCCTTTGTCCGTGATGAGGCACCTATTCAACTCCTTGAGACTCACTCCAGCACAACTGATCCTAAAATCAGATTGCTTGGTGTATATGAAGATGATCAGGTATACAGTGGGACTGATCGGCTAAGCATGGCAGTTGCCCCTCAGGCAATCAAATACCTTGAGAGGAAAAATGATGAGATAATCCTTGGGGAAGGCGACCGCCTAAATAATAAAGGATTCTTCCGTGCTGCGTTGGATAATGAGTTTGAGTTACATATCATTGTCCTTGAAACTTCTGATGCTGAGAGGCAACGAAGGTATGATGAGCGAGGGTCGAATCAAAAGGAATCATTTTTGAAGACTGTGAATACTAAAGTCAACAATATGGTTGAAGCATTTGGTCCACAGAATACATTGTTTGGTCAAGAACCAGGATATGTTACAAAAGTGCAACACAGCACTCCTGACCAGACACAGACAGTGGTAGATCTAATCATGAGTTTAAGGGACTAGATGGGTATGCATTGGGGAGAAAGACTGGCCCTACTTGTTGGGCTATCAGCAATATTATTTTTGCTGTTGTTTGAAAAAGGATTTAGCATCTTATGATGTGAACAAGGAATCTAATGGCGTATGACCAAAAAGTGGTGGACCACTTTCAGAATCCAAGGAACGTAGGATCACTCGACAAGGACAGTCCAAATGTTGGAACTGGTCTTGTTGGCGCACCAGAGTGCGGTGACGTGATGAAATTGCAGATACAGGTAAATGAAGAAACTGGAGTCATCGAGGACGCAAAATTCAAGACCTTTGGTTGTGGGTCTGCTATTGCTGCTAGTTCCCTTGCTTCTGATTGGGTCATTGGTAGAACTGTTGATCAGGCGAAAGAACTCTCGAACGTTGAGATTGTTGAAGAACTGTCACTTCCTCCTGTCAAAATTCACTGCTCTGTACTCGCAGAAGATGCGATCAAATCGGCCATTGAAAATTATAAATCCAAAAGGGGATGAGATGGAGAAAAAATCGAAAGGTAAGGGTGGGGAGCAGAAAGAAAATGCTCCCCATTGCCTCTGACCAAAACCATTAACAGGCAAAGAACTTGAAGACGCAATACGTCTTTGGGAACTAAGAGGGGGAATGTGAAAACATATCAACAACTGAGGGAACTCAAAATGAAAAACTCAGACAAGGCGATGAAGTTAGAGCAGGAGATTCAGAAACTAAGGACTGCTCTGATGAAAAAGGAAACAGAACTCGCCAGATTGATGGCAGAATGAAAACTTTCAACACCTACACAAAGTGTTGTGAAGAATGCTTTGACCACATCGTTGAAGCAGCAGAGTACCAAGGGAGGAAAGTTGAATTAAATAATCCTACTCGTTCAAGTGATGGTAATTCAAAGTTTACAGTTTATGTTAAGAATGAAAAGGGCAATGTAGTCAAAGTAGGATTTGGTGATCCAAATATGGAGATCAAAAGGGATGACCCTGAGCGACGCAAGTCATTCAGAGCAAGACATAACTGCGATGACCCAGGACCAAAATGGAAGGCAAGGTACTGGAGTTGTTATCAATGGAGAGCAGGAGCAAAGGTAGACTCATGAAAACATTCAAAACATTTATGGAAAAAGATGGCCCTTGTTGGAAGGGTTATGAGATGATCGGAACAAAAAAGAAAAACGGCAAAGAAGTCCCAAACTGTGTTCCAAAGGAAGAGCAGGAGGATAATGTCGATGAAGGTGGTAAAAGAGCATTAGCCCAAAAAGCACGTGCCGTGAAGGCAGATATTGGCGTTAGAGGTTAATAAAACCATACATACGTATTGGCGTGACTACTTAGCGATTGTATATATCGTCATATGTCTTTTCGATTTTGTTGTCGGAGCAATCTGGTGGAATCTGTATGTCGCCATGTTTTATGAAGACTGTGTTGCCAGAGGTGTAGAACAATCGATTTGTTTTAATAATATCCCACCTCCATGGCAACCATACACACTCAACAATGGTGGAATGTTTCATATTGCGATGGGTGCCATCTTAGGTGCTGCAGCATGGAAACGTGGTGAAGAGAAAAAGAACGGACACTCAACATCTGAATAATGGGACTTGGCTCAACAATACTTTATTTTATAGAGTCCAATATTGAGGAAGTGTTTGGCAAGGTCGATGGACTCAAAATGCTTGAGTTGGGCGACCAAGAAATTAGACAACCCAAATCCAATCAAATATACTACTTCAAGGATTGGAAAGGTATTGATGGTGAGACCTCTGGCAAAGAGTATTTTACAAAGAGAGGTTATCACCATACCTCTGTCGATGAGAAAGGTTTGAGAGGTGCTGAAGTAAGAGACCTCACCAAACCTGAACAGTTTTTAGATTGGCATGACTGCTTTGATGTTATTACAAACTCAGGGACAACAGAACATGTAGAACCTCATGAAGCACAATATGACTGCTTCAAGATCCTGCATGACTGTTTGAAAGTTGGTGGTATTTTTATCCACTCTGTCCCAAGTGTGTATGCGCATGATGTCCTTGGGATATGGAAGGGTCATTGCAAAAACTATTATCATAGCCAGTTCTTTGAGATGCTGGCTGAAGAGAATGATTACGAACTTTTGCGCAACACTGAGATGAACAACAACTGTTGTGTAGTTTTGAGAAAGGTTATTGACCAACCATTCATGGATGATCGTAACGCACTTAACAGTTTAGTTGCGAGAAGAATAACTTGACAAAAGAGAATAAAGAGGTATAATTAGTGTATGTTTAAAAGGAATTATATCTTACCAGAGGATTACATCTCTGCTAATGAATTTTCTGTGCAAGTACAAAAAATGAAATCACAACCAGAATACAACCCTAAATACATATTGAAATGCGA
>CEVZ01206065.1_pt1 | contig 14324 bp, 6 predicted proteins | sample 361371 | NCBI WGS metagenome assembly CEVZ01 (sample SAMEA2620217, study PRJEB7988) | marine metagenome | isolation source: saline water (ENVO:00002010), including
ATGTGTGGCGAAGATGTCTCATTCTGTCTAGATGCCAAAGAAGCAGACGTTGAGACTTGGTGCGATCCTCGTATCAGAGTCGGTCACGAGAAGACAAGGGTGATCTAATGTCTTACGGAACTCTTTATAACCTTTTGTATAATAATGAGGTACTTTACAAGTGCCTCACTGAAGAGGAACTAGGAGAGGTTCTGCAAGATTATGCTGACCGCTTTTTCTCGGATAGTGAGAATAATATTGACCCAGATAAAATTGATGTACAACCACAACGGAGATAGTAATGCCCGTCAGAACTAAACAAGGACAATTCGGATCTGTTCAAGTATCAGAGACTACCCCGAAAAAAACTCGTCAAGGAAGAGGCAAGCATACAAAATATGCCGCAACGTCTCGGAATCACGCCCCTAAAAGATATAAAGGTCAGGGCAAATGAACCCAGAAGACATAACCGCCGCAATCGCTCGATTCCCAGAGGAATATAAAGAGATGCAAAAGGGGAAGTTGTCTAAAAGGCAGTTGGAAATATTAGATGGTGCTGAACTAAAGTCACACGAAGGTATGGTCTTTGGTCAAATGTATGCTGACTGGAAGTTAAGAAAAGGGTATTGGTCGGAAACCGTATAAATATAGTACGACCTACCCCCTCGAAAACATGGATGTTTGGGTAAACCCTGATTATACCGCTAAAGATAGTGGTCTATTAACTGAAACAGATTCAGACAAGTATTTGGATAAGATTGCTAAACGCAATCGAAACTTACGTAAGGAGGAGTTGTATGATCCCTCTGAAGTAGGAACTGATTGGGAAGTCGCTAAATAAATATTAATACTTAATAAATATCATGCCTCTAGAGCGGTCCAGCGTTGGATTTAAAGATATTAGTTTGTCTTTAAAAAGGAATCCCATTACTAAAGACCTTTTGGTGCTTAAGAATGAATCTGCCATTGCACGTTCCGTTCAGAATCTTGTATTAACTATACAAGGTGAAAAAATATTTGATCCTGATCTTGGTTGTGCAGTTAATAGACTCCTTTTTGAGACAATTGACACCTTTACGGCAGATAACTTAAGAAGAGAGATTGAAACTGTAATAGAAAATTATGAACCACGAGTAGAAGTAGATACAGTCACTGTAGAACCCGATTTTTTAGGTAATGCAATGAATGTAACCCTAATCTACCTTATAGTTGGAATTGATGCACAACCGCAACAGTTAGAATTCGTGTTGCTTCCTACTAGGTAAATAATGGCGTTAGTAAATTTTTCAAATTTAGATTTTGACCAGATAAAAAGTCAAATTAAGAGTTATCTACGAACAAATAGTGACTTTACGGACTTTGATTTTGATGGATCGAACTTTTCTATCCTTCTGGACACCTTAGCATACAATACATACATCTCTTCTTATAATGCTAACATGTTAGCGAATGAGGTGTTTATTGATGCGGCAACTTTAAGAGAAAATGTTGTATCATTAGCAAGAAATGTTGGTTATATACCCAGATCACCTATATCTGCTAAAGCAAAAATATCATTTTTTGTATCTACAGCAAATATAGGTACTAATCCTATTACTTTAACTCTTAGAAAGGGTATTGTATGTACTAGTTCGTCTAATTTTGGTACTCAATCCTTTACTTTCTCCATCCCAGAGGACATAACAGTCCCTGTATCGGGTGGAATTGCTACTTTTTCAGGAATTGACATTTATGAGGGCATATATCTTACTGAATCCTTTACCTATGACAGTTTAAACAAGGATCAAAGGTTTATTCTCAATAACAATGCTATAGATACCACCTTATTGAGAATAGATGTAAGAGAATCGAAGACAAGTTCCATTAGTAGGAAGTATAAGTACGTCAATAACATCACTGAAGTTGACGCAACTCAAGATGTCTTCTTTTTGAACGAAATTGAAGACCAAAAATATGAAATTTTCTTTGGTGATGGTGTTTTTGGACGTAAATTACAGGATGGTAACTACATTATTTGTTCTTATATCACTACAGCAGCACAAGATGCTAATGGAGTGTCTGATTTTACCTTTGTAGGGCGATTATTTGACAATAATGGCAACTCTATTAAGGTATCTTCACCTATTGTGACTGCTGATGAGGCATCTGGTGGTGGTACTGCGATTGAAACCATCTCTTCTATTAAGAAGTTTGCTCCTAGAGTCTATGCTTCTCAAAATAGAGCGGTAACTGCTACTGATTATGAGACCATTTTACCCCAAATCTTCCCAGAGACTGAATCTGTATCTGTTTTTGGTGGTGAAGAGTTAGTTCCTCCTCAATTTGGTAAGGTTTACATTACTGTTAAACCTAAAAATGGTACATATTTACCAAATAACATCAAAGATAACCTAAAAATTGCTCTTAAAAAGTATGCAGTTGCAGGAATTATCCCAGAATTCATTGATTTGAAGTATCTTTACATCGAATATGAGTCTGCTGTCTATTATAATGCCAATACTGGTGATGCAGCGTCATTAAAACAGACAGTTGCTTCTAATATTGAGAAGTATAGTAAGTCTACAGACCTGAATAAGTATGGTTCAAGGTTCAAATATAGTAAATTCCTTAAATTGATTGATGATTCTGGTAGTTCAATAACCTCAAACATCACAAATGTACAAATGAGGAGGGATCTTAGAGTCTTAATGAACCAGTTTGCAGAATATGAAGTTTGTTTTGGTAATGAATTTCACATCAAGAATACTGCTGGATACAATGTTAAGACCTCTGGTGTTGGCATTAGTGGTGTAACTGGTACAGTTTACTTTAGTGATGTTCCTAATAAAGACATGCTAACAGGGGATATGGTTATGATTAGACTTGATGCTAAACAACAACCTGTAGTTGTAAGAAAAAATGTAGGTACTATTGATTATCAAAAGGGTGAAATACTAATTAACGCAGTTAATATCATATCTACCTCCAAAAAAGTATCTGGAGATGAGATTATTGAGTTTTCTGCTCTACCAAAATCTAATGACATCATTGGAAAGCAAGATTTGTACTTACAGTTAAGTTCAGGATCTTCATCATTGACAATGGTTTCCGATTCAATTGCTTCTGGAGCAGAACTCTCAGGATCGGGATATATAGTATCGTCTAGCTACCTTAATGGGGATTACGTAAGACTATAGGAATATGCATAATAGAGTAAAGGTCCGTCATTTAGTACAGGACCACCTTCCTAATTTTGTAAAAGAGAATTTTCCTGAATTTCAGGGATTTCTTAGGTCTTATTATGGATCTCTAGAATCTCCTGGTGGTCCGACTGATATTCTTAATAATATTGATCAATATGTAAAATTAGAGAATTTATCTGAATTAGTATACTCAACAACTACTACTTCTGATAGTGATTTGTTCTCTGATACAATAGAAGTAGAAAATACACAAGGTTTTCCTGATAATAATGGTTTAATTCAGATTGATAGTGAAATTATCACCTATGAATCAAAAACTCCTGTCTCTTTTGTTAATTGTTCAAGAGGATTTAGTGGAATAACCTCTTATAAGGGACAAGAAGACGATAGTCTTATTTTTAGTCAAACAGGGGTGTCTACACACGCCTCTAGCACGGTTGTTTATAATTTACATGCATTATTCCTATTTGAATTATACAGGAAGTTTAAGAGGCAATATACCCCTGGTTTTGAAGAGGTTAAATTCTTTGATGCAGTAAATGAGAAGAATATTGTATCCAGATTAAAGGATTTTTATTCTGCTAAAGGTTCTACATCATCTTTTGATATACTTTTTAAGGTAATCTTTGGTGTTGACGTATCAATTGTCAAACCAAGGGACTTTTTACTGCAAGCATCAGATGCAGATTATAGGATTGTTAGAGATTTAGTTGTTAAGCAATTACAAGGAGATCCAAACGATCTAGTAAATAGAACTCTTTTCCAAGATGAAACAGAACATATTGTAAAAGCTACTGGTTCTATTACTGCAGTAGAGGAAATAATTAAAGATGGAATGTCTTACTTTAGATTAAGTTTAGACTATAATCCAGATCTCGAACAATTCAAATTTTCAGTACATCCTAAAACTAGGATTACCGAAGCAGTTGGTTTAAATCAAGTTTGGATAGATGTTGATTCTACTATTAGTTTCCCTGATAGTGGTGTTTTAACAGTAACTGTAGATGGGGTTGATTATGAAATTGAATATACATCTAAGTCATCTACTCAGTTCTTTGGTCTAAGTTCTCCAATTCCTATTCCTGTTGAGACTAATGTTGAGACACCAGATTTTGCATATGCCATTAATTCTGCTGGAGAGGAAATAAGAGTAAAAATAAGTGGTGTTCTTGGTACTTTAACTTTTGATAGACAAGCATCTAACTACTATCAAGAGGGAGATCAAGTAGAGATTGTTTCTCTTGGTCATGATTCACAAGATCAGATTCTTAAGAGTTGGATTTTGAATATTACACCAGAATATGATATTGCAGGAATAGTAAAATTAACAAATGCAATTAACGGTGCTGCTCAATATAGATTAACTACATTTGATGACCATATATTTACTTTGGGAGATATTGGTACTTTAACTGCTAATGATGGCACTGTTTATGATGTTAGTGTTCTTGGTGTTGCAGATAATAAGAGTTTTGATGTTAACTTACCTGCCAATATTCCTCTTATAAACGTATCTTATATTGTTAGAAGAGGAATATCAAAAGTTGCTGCGGTTAATCTTCCAGAGTTGGCAAATATGTCTGCAAATATGCAGAATATGTATATTGATGACAGTAAAAACACATATGCAGTATCACCGTCTTTACCAGATTACTTTAATACCCCAATAGATCCAAAACCACTTTCAATGTTGTTTAGTGGGCAGTTTAATGGGTATCAGATGGCGATTGGATCAAACCCATTCTTTACTGGTGATCCTGTTTGGTATAGTGCTAATAATAATATCCCACTTAGCATACCTGAAGGTCAATATTTCATAAAAAAGGTTAATGCAAGTACAATTAGTCTTGCTACTAGTAAATCAAATATTAGAAATGGTATTTTTGTAAGAGTTTTTGGTACAGTAACAAATAATAAGTTAGAATTACTTGATTTTAGAGGAAAATCACTTAAAAGACAGGATCTTGTTAGAAAATTCACTAAACCGAAGTTAGGTGGTAGACCAGTTGATACAACTTCTGGGCAAACTGGTATGTTTGTCAATGGAGTTGAACTAACAAACTATAAATCTAGTGATTTGATATATTATGGTCAAATTGACGAGATTGAGGTTACTTCATCTGGTGATTCCAATTATGACGTAATTAATCCACCAGCATTGCACATTGAAGATGGTGTTGGGGCAGGAACTACCAATGTTGGTGTTGGTGCTACAGGTGTTTGCAATATTAATGGTTCTTTAAAGAGAATTGATGTTATTGAAACTGGTTTTGACTATACGATTATACCTAAAGTAACTATTACTGGTGGACAGGGTACAGGTGCAGAGGCTCAGTGTAGTGTATCTAATGTTACTCATAGAGTTACTTTTAACGCAGGTGCAGAATATATTGATATAGATCTTGCCAATAATAAAATTGGATTTAGTACATATCATAAATTAAGACCACAAGAGGAAGTAATATACAAATCCGAAGGTCAAACTGTAATTGGTGGATTAGTTAATCAATCAATCTACTTTGCTAATCTTGTTGATGAATTTTCAATTAAACTTCACAGCACATTAGATGATGCTATTGCTGGAGTTAATACTGTAGGATTAAGTACATATGGATCTGGTCTACAGACCATAGAAGCATTTGAAAAGAAGAAGGTAATATCTTCTATTGAAGTTGTTAACGCTGGTTATGATTATAGGAATAAAACACTATACTTCCAACCAAGTAAAGTAGATATATTTGACAATAAACTCAATATTGATAATCATAAACTTAAAGATAGAGAAGTTGTACAATTTATCAATGAAGGTGGTGCATTCCCTGTTGGTGTTGCATCAACTACTCAATATTATGTAAGTGTAGTAGATGAAAATAGTGTTAGACTTGCTGAAAGAAGAATTGTAAGTACTGGTGATAGTATTAGTGAAGATTACAACTATATCAACAACAGATTCCTAGATTTTGAAGATAATGGAACGGGAATTCACAAATTAGTATATACTCCAATTGAAGTAAAGATTGAAGGTCCTATTGGGGTTGGTACATTTGCGGGACAAGACTTTAGAGCAAAAATTAATCCAGTATTTACTGGAGATATTGAATCTATCTCATTAAGTGCTCATGGCGAAAATTATGGTGATAATGAAATTCTGAATTATAATAGACAACCAGTAATAACCCTTATAAACGGTGAAAATGCACAGGTAAGTCCTCTTGTATCATCGGAAGGTAAAATTATTGATATTATTATCAATAATCAGGGTTCTGGATACAATTCACCACCAATTATCGAAATTGAAGGTGATGGTAATGGTGCAATTTTAAATCCTATTATTGTTGAAGGTAAACTTGTTGATGTAAAGATTATTAATAATGGATTTGGTTATAAAAATACCAATACTTTCTTAAATGTTGTAGCAACTGGTAGTGGTGCTAAATTTAATGCAAAAATTAAATCTTGGACTATTAACTTAGTACAAAAGTTAATGTTGACGGGTGAAGTTCCTCAAGATGATGGTGTATTAGCACTTTCGTTAGATTCCAGTAATGAAATTGAGTATACTCATGCATTTGCTCCTAGAGAGCTTAGAAGAAAAGTTCTTGCAACTTCAGTTGATATTGATGGAAGTATAATTTATAGAGCAGATATATTAAACGAAACTAATACAAACAAATATCATTCTCCTATCATAGGATGGGCATTTGATGGGTTCCCAATCTATGGTCCTTATGGATATGCTGATAGAGAAGGTGGTGCTGTCAAGAGGTTGGAAACCAGTTATGAATTAAGAGTCGATGTGTCTGGTATCAGACCACCATCTTATGGTTCTGGTATGTTCTGTGAGGATTATAAGTATGTTGGTAAAGGAGACCTAGATGAGTTCAATGGACGCTTCTGTAAGACCCCTGAATTCCCTAATGGTACATATGCATACTTCTTGACTGTAGACGCTTCTGCAGAGGTTGCAGGACCATTTGCGGGGTATCTAAAACCAGTATTCCCATATGTTATTGGTCCTCAGTATAAAGGATTGCCACAAACATATAATTTCAGTCAATTCTCTACTTTGAGGTTTGTTGATCTTAATGATGGGAATTATACTCGGTATACTAGTCGATATGGTATTAGAGGTAAAAAATCTAGGTATAAAGGATTTATTCAACCTAACGTATTCAGTGAAGGGTTTACTGAAGTTGTAGCAGTATCGCCAGGATCAGTTGACTCACTTAATATTATTGCACCAGGTGATAAGTATAATATTGCGGATAATATCTTCTTTAATGATGAAGGAACTCAAGGTGGTGGTGCATATGCACGTATATCACAAATCTTAGGTCCTTCAGTAACTAATATTGCTTATAATACTAAAAAATTAAGTAATATTCAATTTACTCCAACTTTAGGTAAAGGTAGATTTGTTGGATTTGGAACAACTGCTCATGAGTTTAATTCTGGAGATATTGTAGATTTACAAAATTTGAATCTATTATCTACTGAATTATCAAAGAATTATACTGTTGGTGTTACTACAAATACACTTGTTCTAAGGGGTAATGTTGGTACTGCCAATTCTACTGGTATTACAACCTACTTTAATGTAGATGGTGATTTAACCTTCCCAACTACTGTTGTAGATGATTTTTATACTATTAATTCTGAAATTATTCAAATATTGAATATTGATACTGTATCTAAGAGAATTAGAGTAAGAAGAGATATTGCTGGAGTTGCAACTGCTTTTGCTCATCAGAGTGGTGATATTTTAAGTGAAAATCCAAGAAGGTTTACCATTAATACTGGATTCCAGACTACAACTCAATACCAAATTGATAGAACACTTTATTTTGAACCTGAAGAGGTAACAGGACTTATAAGTGAGAATTTAGTCCTTTATTCAGATGCTGTATCTCCTTCTCTTACTGGTGGTACATGGACCAAAGCAACTGCGGGTAATGGAATAGGAACAGTAACATTCTATCATTCTAAGACTCCAGATGGTAACATTGCTGCTGCTAAAGTTGGAATTGCCACAACAACTTCTGCTACTGATACCGTTGTACTTCAAAATGGTAATTTTACACTTTCAGGTAATGTTCATACATTCTCTGCATTCTTAAAGGGTGATCAGGGTGGAGAAGAAGTTTGGATGATACTGCAGGACACTGCAGTTAATGTTTACTATCATCAAAAAGTAACTCTTACTAGAGAATGGCAGAGATTCAAACTCACAACCCTTACTAATGCTAACCCTCATAGAGCACAGTTTGGTGCTAATGGTGTTGCTGTAGGGTCAGGAACTACTATTAGAGCAACTTTAAATGCTAGACCTACATTCTATGTTGCAGGTGTACAGGTAGAGCAGAGTGAGTTTATGACTCCTTATGTTGCAACTTATGACACTCAAGTTTTAGCTTCTGCAAAGAAAGTAGGTAAGACCTATCTACAAAATCCAGGTGCAGGTATTGATAAGATTAGTCCAATAAAGGATACCTTCTATATTCCTGGACATGGATTAAGAACTGGTGAAAAAATTATCTATAATGTTGGTGCTGGAAGTAGTGGTCCAAATGTAAGTGCAGCAGGAACAAGTTATTGGTTAACTGATAATACAACATTATATGCAGCAGTTCATGATGAAAACTTTGTTGGTATTTCAACAAATAAAATTGGTATAGGTACTACAGGTAATTTTGTAGGTATTGGTAGTACTGCTACTGCTGGATTATTGACTATTGATACACCAGGAAGTGGAAGATTACATAGTTTTAAAACTTCTTATAATAATGTTATTAGTGCTGATATTTTAAAGAAAACTGCTACAGTTAGTACTGGTACTTCTCACTATCTAACTGATGGTGATTACATAGATTTAAAGGTTATTTCTGGAATACAAACAACTGTTACCATTAAGTATGATGATGGTAATAGAAGAATGTTGGTTAATCCAAGAGGATTCCTTGCAGGTGATGTTGATGAAGATAATAATAGGTTTACTATTGCAAATCACGGATGGAGAACAGGAGATAAGATTCTTCACAATTCATCTACTCCTACTGGAGGAATTAACAATTCTCAAATTTATTATATAATTGTTATTGATGAGAATACGGTTAAATTATCTGACAATTACTATAGTAAGATAACTTCTGATGATGAAATTCAAATCGTTGGTATAACTTCTGCATCTTTTGGTACATTTAGTCCAATTAATCCAGAAATTAAGGCATATCGTAATAATACGATTGTATTTGATCTATCAGATTCTTCATTATCGAACAGTGGATTATCTGCTTTTGATTTTAACATTTATAGGGATTCTGATTTTAGTGACTTGTATTTTACCTCTGAAGCAAATGCAGGTATATCGACTCTTGTTTTAGACTTCCATGTAAAGAAAAATGGTGTAATTGGACAACAAAATGCAAATCTAACTTTAGTTATTGATAAGAGTACACCAAATAATCTTTATTATAACTTAGAACCAATTAAGAGTTCTGGTGCTGCTGCATCTAAGACTGAGATGCTTAGTGATAACTTCCAGATTACAAACCCAAATAGGTTGTCTATAGTTGATAGTAAGTATGATGCAAAAATAACTGTTAGTGGTTTAACTACTAATACATTCAATTATACTTTGTATCAGACTCCAGAAAAACCTTCTTATGATGCAACTGAAGCAACTGTTGTTTATCAGACAACATCTAAGAGTGCTACAGGACCTGTTGGTGATATTGCATTAGATTCTGGTGGTTCAGGATATAAGAGTCTTCCATATGTCTCTAAAGTTGTTAGTGCTGCTGGAACAGGTGCATTATTCCTTCCTAGAAGTACTAGTATTGGTAAACTTAACGAAGTTGTATTAACTGATATTGGATTTGATTATCCTGCAGATAATACATTAAGACCTGCTGCATCACTTCCAGCAACATATAAGATTGAACCTTTATCTAAGTTTAAAAAAGTTAAGATTCAAGATCCTGGGGTTAATTACTTCTTAACACCTGATATAGTTGTTGTTGATGGATTTACTGGTCGTGTTAATACTGAAGCATTCTTAAGATATGACGTTGGTGATACTGAAGTAGAAATTGTTAGAAATACAACTGGTTTGTATAATGTTACTCCAGTTTTGATGCCAACTAATAATCCTAACGGTACAAGGATTGATAGTATTGTTTTTGATTCTACTACTTTGGATGTTACTGTTGCGTTTGCTGTAACATTCTCATCTGCAGAATCTTATCCATTTGAAGTTGGTGGTAGAATACTTGTTGAAAATACTAACACTCTTAATGATGTTGGTAGAGGATATAATTCTGCTGCTTATGATTATAAATTATTCACTATTACGGCAGCAGATGCTAATATTGGTGGTGACTTCCCAACACTCAAATATAATTTAACTGGACTGTTAAATCCTGGTGAACAACCTGGTGATTTTGATAACTTTGAATCATTTGGAACTGTAACACCTGAATCGTACTTCCCAACATTTGAAGTATTCCTTGAGAAGGATTCATTTGCAAGAGGTGAGTTTATTACCAACCAACTTGACAATAGTGGTGTAGTTCAAGAATATGACAATAAGAATGAGTTCTTAAAGGTAAGATCTCAAGATCAATTTAATAAGGGTGATGTTATCATTGGTCAATCTACCCAAAACCAAGGATTAATATCTTCTGTTGATGGAGTTAGGGGTACATATTCCATTAATTCTAATAGTGTTACTAAGAAGGGATTCTTAAAAGATACTGGTAAATTGAATAGATTCTTCCAGAGAATGCATGACAATGATTATTATCAGTACTTCTCATATGCTGTAAGATCTCCTATATCATTCGAGAAATGGAATGCTTATGTAAGTAATCTTAACCACACAACTGGTTATAAGAAGTTTGGTGAGTTATTAGCAGATTCATATGACCCAGCTATCGTTGGTATGGGTACAGGACAGGATTTAAATGCATTTATTGCAGTATCTGACTTAACTAGTGTTGTTGACCTTAATATGATTAAGGACTTTGACACTGCAAGAGAAAAAGCAATTACAGTAAACAATAAACTAGTATCTAATGAGATTCTCTTTGGATTACCATTCTTAGCAAAATATCAAGAATTCATTGGTAATAGGGTTCTTCCTATTGATGATTTTAGTGTTGATTTTGATGGTACAAAGAGAGATTTTGGTTTATTCTGTGCAGGTGATCCAATCTTTGAGCAAACATTTGATGGTAGTGATACATCTATTGTAGATGTCAATGAACAGTCTTTTAATCTTTTTAATCACTACTTTGTATCTGGTGAAAAGATTGAATATATTCCACATGGAAATGACTTTGCTAATGCAATTAATATTGATCCTACAGACTTTGGACCAGGAATTGGAACGACTACAAAACTTCCAGGATCATTCCATGTAATTAAACTTGATAATCAGAAGATTCAAGTTGCAGTATCTGCTACTGACTCACTTAGATTTAATCCTGTATATGTTGGTATCAATAGTGTTGGTATTGGAACACAACATAAGTTTAGAGGAGTAGATCCAAATAATAGATTGCTTATAACTGTTAATGGTACTATTCAATCACCTGTCGTATCAACTGCTAATACTTTTGCTGTTGGTTCAACTAGTGTTGGTATTGGTACTACTATATTTGGTATAACTGGTATCTCATCTGTCTTTAGTGGTGATTTAGTCAAAGTTAATGATGAAACCATGTTGGTTGCTGGTGTTGATAAACCCAATAATTTATTGACTGTAAGAAGAGGGTGGATGGGTTCTACTGAGGCAACTCATACTGGATTCTCAACGGTTACAAAATTAGTTGGTAACTTTAGTGTCGTAAACAATGATATCCACTTCTCTGAAGCGATGTGGGGTGATATTCCAGTTGGAATGGGAACAACTGGTACAAGTAATAATATTGACTATACAGGACTTACAACTAGCAGTAGATTTAGTGGTAGAGTATTCCTAAGATCTGCAATTAACGAAGCATTTACAACTAGTTTTGTTAAGGCATACGATAATAACTTTGTATTTGATGATTTATCCAGCAAATTTAATGGAATATCAACTTCCTTTATATTACAGAATAAGGGTAATGATATTGATACCATTACTGCAGGTAATGCAATTATTCTTATAAATGACATCTTCCAAGGACCACAAAGACTTGGTAATGAAATAACTACTATAGAAGGTGATTATAAAATTGAACAGCATAATGGCAATACACAGACTCTTCTAGGGTTTAATGGTAAGGTATCTGATTATAGTTCTAATAAGGATATTAATGCTAACAATGTTCCGAGAGGTGGAATTATAGTTAGTGTTGGTTCGACTGATGGATATGGATTCCAACCATTAGTTGCTGCTGGTGGTACTGCAGTTGTATCAAGTGCTGGTACAATTACTAGCATTGCTATTGGTAATACTGGTTCTGGATATAGATCTGGATTACAAACAGTTGGTGTTGCAGTTCAAACTAAGAGTTTGGGAATAGCAAGTATTACTTATGTTGGCAATGCAACTGTAACTGATGGACATGTTACTGACGTAACTGTTGATAAAGTTGCAAGATTCTACAAACCACGGAATATTATTCACGTTGGATATAGTTCTGTTACGGGTATTACAACAGTAAGAACGACTCAAAAACATCAATTAGAATTGGGTGATGAGGTTCAGATTGTTGGTGCAGCATTTACTTGTGATTACTATAACTCTGTTGATCTTACCAATGCAATATACAATAATACTACTGGTATTATGACTGTATCTGTCGCCACAACTTCTGTAGCGATTAGTGATTTTGTTTATACAAATACTACTGGTATTGCAACTATTACTACTGCAACACCACATAATCTTGTTAAGCAGACTGCAATTGGTAGAACTTTTGCTCTATCTGGAATTGCTTTAACTTGTGTGGGTTATGGTCAAACATTTGCAGTACATAGTGCCCAATATGATCATACAACAGGTCTTGCTACCTTCTTTACTGTAGGTAATCATGGTTTAACTGCTACAGATGATGTTAAACTAAGAGAACTTAACTTTACATGTCCTGTTGGTGGTGCTGAAGGATATGGTCAACAATTTGGTATTAATGGATTTACATATGATAATTTAACTGGTTTATGTACAGTAACTACTGCAACATCTATTAGTGGTGTTATCGGTGTTGGTAGTGAAGTTAGATTGGATAATATTGGTCTTAACTGTGCTTATGGTAACTCATTATATCCAGACGGTAGTCAAGGATATACATTCAGTGTACTTACTGTTCCAACATCAAATCAGTTCACATTTAATGCTGGTGTTTCAACTCTTCCACACACTTATGTGTCTGGTGGTACAGTTAATGCTGGTATTACTACATCTGTATTCCCAGATGGATCACAGGGATATTCATTTAAAACTATTGGGGTAGCAGCAACATCATTTACTGCTAATGTTGGTATATCAAGTATAAGACATACATGGAACAATGGTGGTGTTGTTCAAGTTGGTATTACCACTAGCATATTCCCAGGCAATGCTCAAAACTCACCAACTGGAGATACCTTTGCTTGCATATCTGCTCCAGATATGTACACTCTTACATTCCAAGCAGGAATCTCTACTATTCCTCATTCTTATGTAAGTGGTGGTGAAGTAATTCTTGGTCACAAACTTAAAGTTGGTACTGATATTGCATTAACTGGATTGGGAATGACCTGTGGTATGAGTACAGAAGTTCACACTTATCCTAGAAATAGAGATACAATTACTGATACTTCGGTTGAGATTATTGCAGATGGAACAGACCATACAGTAACTAACGCAGCATATAACCCAACAACGGGTATTATGACCTTAACTATCAACAATCATGGATTCCATGTTGGTGATAAAGTTAAACTTGCTGAGAAATCATTAACATTTACATGTGCTAAAAATAATCATGCTTCAACACATTCTTATCCTAGAAAGAATGATCCGATTTATGGTCAGTGGGTAGGAATTGCTAATACAACAGTTAATACCCTTAAGATACAGGTATTAGAGACTATTCCGTCTACTAATGTAGATGCACATACATTTGTATCTGCTACAACTAATGGTTTAACTCACAATAATAATACAATTACCTTAGATGTTGGTCCTTCTGGTCC
>CEVZ01002543.1_pt1 | contig 14314 bp, 3 predicted proteins | sample 361371 | NCBI WGS metagenome assembly CEVZ01 (sample SAMEA2620217, study PRJEB7988) | marine metagenome | isolation source: saline water (ENVO:00002010), including
ATGGATTGAAGGGTTCTGAGGACTATACAGTGACTCATGCATTGTATAATGCTGGTACTGGTGGCATGACATTAACGCTATCTGGAATTACAACACTTAATGCACTTAATGTTGGTGATAGAGTTAGATTTGACGATAATTCAGTAAGCTTTACTTGTGCAATGGATGGTAATTCAACTACCCATTCTTATCCAAGAGCAACTGATCCTAGCAGCAATAAGTGGTTACCTGTTGTTGGTGTTACAACTTCAAATATTGAAGTTATGGTTGGTGCATCTGGCACTGTTTACTATACACCTGTTGGTGCTGATTATAATTCAATCACTGGATACATGACTCTTGCTATTGGAGAACATGATCTTACAGGACCAAGTAACCATACCGTAACTAACGCCATATATGACCCAATGGCTGGTATAATGACATGTACGGTTCCTTCACATGGATTCTCTAATGGTGACAGAGTTAAGTTTGAAGATGGATCAATATCATTCAGCTGCAATTATGGTAGTGGTGGTACAAAGTCTTATCCTCGTTCTGCTTCTATTGGTTCTACAATTACAGACCCAATTTCTGGAAAATTCATTGTTATCTCTGGTGTTACTGATGATACCTTCAATGTTGGCGTTGGTACTGCTACTTTAGGTATAAACAATCCACATACCTTCGTCTCTGCCTATCAGAACGGTCTACAGAAGGCAGGAGAACCTGTCGTGATTGCACCTAATAGTATTAACTTCCAGTGCTCTCAGGACAACTACACAACCACTCATCAATATCCTCGTCCAGGAACTGATCCTATTGCTGGAGTTGGTACACCTATTACTGGTGTAGGTAACACTACAATTACACTCTTTGTTGGTATTGGAACTGATTCTGATCATAGATTTGTTGCTGGACTTAGCAGTGCAACAAATGCAGTAAGAACTGGTGGTAATTACACACATACGTTTGTATCTGCAACCACAAATGGTTTACGTAAAGCAGGTGAATCTGTTAGATTAAGTGATAATGGACTTACCTTCAAGTGTGAGATGGATGATTATGCATCTGAGCATAGTTATCCTCGTGCTACTAAGAATGTACATAAGTTTGTAAGAGCACTTGAGGATTCTATTGTTCCTAACACTGGTAATGCTCTTAAACCTACAGGAGCATCTTACAATGGTGTTGATGGTAATCTTGTATTAGACTTTGACTTCAACTATGGACATAAATTTGTAGCAGGATCTAGTAATTTAGATGATGCTGTTACTGTCGGCGTTTGGACAGGTGGAGATAAGTTAACTCCAAGAGATGCTCAATATAACCCAGTTAGCGGTGATTTAGTATTAAACTTTAATAACAATTATGCACATACATTTGATGCAGCAGGAAGTACTTTAACAAATGCTGTTACTGTTGGTGTTTGGACTGGTGGTACTAAATTAAGTCCTAATTTTGCAACATATGATCCTTTGAGTGGAGAATTAGAATTAACATTTGTTGCAGATCATAATCTTACAACTGCTAATACAATTGGTATTGCTACTAATTCATTAGCGTTCAAGTGTGCTAGAGATGATTATGCTACAAGTAAGACATATCCACGCACAACTGATCCAATCCACAATTTATCAACAGTTGCGATTGCATCAACAACAGCAAAAACATTCAAGGTTCTTGTTGGTAAGTCTAACCATAACTTAACAACATCTAATACAATTGGTATTGCTACTGGATCTTTAGCATTTACATGTTCTAGAGATAATTATGGTAGTGTTCAATCTTATCCTCGTGCAAAAGATCCTATTCATGGATTGAGTAATGTAGCAATTGCAGCAACTACTTTAGATACTATTACAGTTAATGTTGGGACTTCTTATCATAAGTTAGTTGCAGGTTCTAATACTGTTGGTATTATTACTGAATCAATGACATTTACTTGTGATTTGGATGATCATCGTACTGAGCATTCTTATCCACGTACAACTGATCCTGCACATAATGCAACAATAGGTATTGCAGCAACTACTCCAACTAGTATTACAATTAATGTTGGTAAGTCTGGTATTAGTACTGCTGATCCTTATCATAATAACGCTGTATCAATTGGATCAACAACTGAGAATACAATTAGTGTTAATATCGGTAAAGCACCTGCAGAACGTAGATTTAAAGTCATTGATGCTGATTATAATGGATTTACAGGATGGTTGACTTTAACTGTAGGACAGCATAGTTTACATACAGGAGAAAGAGTTAGACTTGCAAATGAATCTTTACTCTTTACTTGTTCTAGTGATGATTATGGTTCTATAAACCCATATCCAAGACAAACTGATCCAATTTATGGTGGTGTTGGTATTGCATCTACAACTCCAACAACAATTAAGATGAATGTTGGTATGGCTCCTGTTGGTAAGAGATATGCTCACCAGTTTGTAGGTGTTGGATCTTACAGAGAATTCCAGTTAACTGTTGATGAGACTTATGCATCTAAATTCTCTGGTTGGAATGTTGGTGACTTCTTAGTTCTTGATGATATTACTCCTTACTTTAATGGAATCAGAAGACTATTCCCATTAGCAAGTAATGGTGACAGAATATCCTTCTTTGCAAGAGCAAATGCAGGTATTAATTTACAATCTAACTTACTAGTATTTGTTAATGATATATTACAGACTCCTGGTGAGGGTTATACCTTTACTGGAGGTAGTACTCTTAGATTCTCAGAAGCACCTAAGGGTGGTGTAGCAGGATTTACTACACTTGGAGATAAGTGTAAACTGTTGATGTACACTGGTACACAGACTATTGATGTTAGAGAAGTTGATGTTCTACCTACACTCAAAGTTGGTGATGATGTTCAACTTTACAGTGATGTAGATGTTACATTTAACCAAGATGAGCGTCTTGTTATGGATGTTAAGTCAGCAGACACTATTACAACTAATAACTATGCTGGTCAGGGTGTTACACCTAATGAACTTCTTCAAAGACCAATCTCTTGGACTAAGCAGGATGTTGACAAGATTATTGATACTAACATTGTTGGTAAAGATAGAGTTTATTATGAACCAGTAATTAATCCACAAACCAATATTCTTGAGACTGTTGGGGTTAATTCTACTTCTGTATTTGTATACTCTTTAAGATCTCTATTCGATGATCCTAAAGAAGCAATGTTAGTTGGTGATAGAGAGAAGATGCAGATTATTACTCAAGAACCATTGGTTAATGCAACTGCATCATGTACCATTTCTAATGGTGCTGTTAATGCAATTACAGTTACTAATCCAGGTTTTGGATATACTGTTGCACCTGAAGTTACTGTTCAAAAACCATTTGATGTTGTAGGAGTTGCAACTGCTGCTACAGCTACTGCATCTATTGATAGTAATGGAAGTATCACTGGTATTGCTGTTGGTATGGGTGGAACTGGTTACATATATGGACCATTAACTTCTCTTACTGTTGCTCAAAATGGTATTGGATTCCCATTCTTAGAGAGTGGACTTAATACAATGAGTAATGCTAAATTAATAACATATACTGGATCTGGTAGGGGTGCTACTGCTAATATTGAAATTAGTACTTTAAACTATGAGGTATCTTCTGTAGCGATTGTAGAAGGCGGTACTGGTTATCAACCAGGTGATCAATTAGCAGTTGAAGTATATGATAATGTTGGATTGGGCACTACAAATAGAAGATGGGCACTTACAACTCCAATTAAGTTTAATGTTGGTGCTATTGGTTCACCAGAAGTTATGGTTGCTCCTCCTTCAAGAAAACTTGAAGAAGTACCTAAGACAACTATTGAAGGTGATTACGGAATAATTGTTGGTATTGGTACAACTACTATTGTTGGTGTTGCATCGACTGGAATAACATTTGACTTCTATATACCTCAGGACTCTAAATTAAAATCTGGATTCTCTTTAGTACAAAGTGGAATTGAGACTGGATATCTGTTTAATGTTACAGGAACAGGTGTTAATGGTCCAGTTACTACATTACGTGCAGATAATTCTGTTCTTGGAATTGGTACTACATGTATGGATGCAACTTTTGAGGTTGCACATTACACACATAATACAAGGTTCATTCCACCCGAAATAAGTGGAAATTCTGTTGGTATTGCAACTACGGTTACAACTGTTGTTGCGAAGATTGCTAACTTTACAAATGTAGTTGGATATGGTACAACTGCAAATTATGGTGATTATACTTGGGGTAAAGTTAACTTATCCATTAGATTAGGAACAAAACAAACATTTGAAGCTGTTCATGGAACCAGTCAGTCTGGTATTGGATCTAACCCAGTGATTAGGAGAAAAAATCCACTACGCTATAAGGGTTATATTATTTCATAATAAATAAAACATAGCAAATCTTAAATTCTAAAAATGGCTGCGATTATAACTGATCAGTTGAGGATTAAGAATGCGAGGACGTTTATAGATAAGATTCGTTCCTCTGCGGATTCTTACTATACTTTTATTGGTCTCCCAAATGCTGTAGAAAGCAAGTCAGATTGGGACACAAGTCCTCCTGCTCCTAGGGATTGTTTTGATGATGAGAACTTCTATTGGGATACAATGATCGCAATGAAGAAGATCTCTGCTGATGATATTAGACCTGTTGTTCGGAAGTTGTCTTGGGCATCCGCAACAATTTATGACATGTATAGACATGACATAAACAGGAATAATCTATCAGATTCTTCAAATAAGACCAGTTTATATTCTTCCAATTTTTATGTTGTAAATAGTGAATTTAGAGTCTACATTTGCTTACATAACGGTATTGACCCAGAGAACCCAAATGGCAAACCTTCGCTTGATGAACCTAAATTTACAGATTTGGAACCAAGAGTTGCTGGGACCAGTGGTGATGGTTATATCTGGAAGTATCTTTATACTATCAGTCCTTCAGATATCATCAAGTTTGATAGTCTTAACTTTATTCCTCTTCCTGTAGATTGGGAGACTAATAATGATTATACGCCAATTAGGAATAATGCTAAAACAAGTGGTCAGATAAAGGTTGCTACCATTGCTAATAGGGGATATCTTGTTGGTCCTGCTAACCAAACTTATACTAGAGTCCCAATAAAAGGTGATGGAACTGGTGCAGAATGTACTATTGTTATTAATAATGATTCTAAGGTAGAATCAATTACCATATCAAATGGTGGTAGTGGGTATACTTATGGATCAGTTGACTTAGTGGCAGGTAATGTTCCTGTTGGTAATACTACACCAATCTTTAATGTCGTTATTCCTCCATCAGGGGGTCATGGATTTGACATTTATAGAGAATTAGGTGCATCAAACGTACTAATCTTCTCAAGAATTGAAAATGATGATTCAAACCCTGACTTTGTTACAGGAACAAAGGTTGCTAGGATTGGAATTGTTGAAAATCCAAAAGCATATGAATCTACTTCTACTATTACAGATGATAGAGCAAGTGCTATTAATGGGATAATTTTAAAGGGATTATCTCCAAATGATGATGACTATAAGACTACTTCTTTTGAAGCGAATTCTTATGTTACTCAACAGGTAGGAACAGGACAAACTGCTGTTGGAAGAGTTATCTCATATGATAAAACTACTGGTGTTCTTAGGTACTGGCAAGATAGGTCTTTAGTTGGATTTAATACTGATGGTACTCAAAAGAGCAATCCTACATATGGTTATGGATTAAACAGTTTTACAGGGACTACCGCTTCTGGTGGTACTTTGAAAATTGTAGGTGGCACGAAAGACTTATATATAGACAACGGATTTGGATCGGTCAGTAATCCAGGTATAAGTACCGTGATAAATAATAAAACATATTATTTGGGGCAAACCTTTATTAAAGGTGTAGCAAATCCAGAAATTGAAAAGTACAGTGGTACTATACTCTACGTTGACAATAGACCTTCAATTACTAGGTCTGCTAACCAGCGAGAAGACATTAAAGTCATTTTGCAATTCTAAGGTAATAACTTAACAGATATGGCACAAGAAACTAATCTCAATGTATCGCCTTATTTTGACGATTTTGATGCGAGTAAGGATTTTCATAAGGTATTGTTTAAGCCAGGATTACCAATTCAGGCTAGAGAATTAACAACATTACAGTCGATCCTCCAAAATCAGGTAGAGCAAGTAGGAACTCACCTGTTCAAGGAAGGATCTTGTGTTATTCCAGGACAAATAAACTTTAACAACAATATGTTTGCTGTTGAAGTCGAGCCAAATTTTTTAGGTAATGATGTAGAAGGTTATGGATATGATTTAATTAATGAGGTAGTTACTGGATCAAATTCTAAAGTAAAAGCAAAAATTATAGACTTTTTGCCTATAGAATTCTCACCAAGAGGATACATGACAATGTTTGTCAGTTATCTTGGTTCTGGTGTTAATGATAAAGATGTTTTTGATGATGATGAGACTTTACTACTTCAGCAAAATGTAGTATCTCAAGATGCACAATTGACTTTACAAGCAGGTCAAGGTTGTGCTAAAAGTGCTCCAACTAACGCTACATCAGTTGGATCTGCAGTATTCATATCAGAAGGTGTATATTTTATAAGAGGTCAATTTGTAAGAGTTAATGATGAGACATTAATTCTTGATCCTCATGATGAAAACCCAACATATAGAGTTGGTTTAGAAATAACTGAAGAAATAGTTACTTCAAGTAAGGATCAGTCTTTGACTGATAATGCTAAAGGATTTAATAATTTTGCTGCTCCAGGTGCAGATAGATTAAAGATTAGTGTAAAATTAGGAAAGAGATCTTTAGAATCTGAGAAGAATGAGAACTTCGTTGAGTTGATGGTCATCAACGGTGGTTCAGTTGCCCATATTGATGATAAGATTAAGTATAATGAACTTGGAGATGAATTAGCAAGAAGAACATATAGTCATGCTGGTGACTTCTATGTAAAACCATTTACAATATCAGCAAAGGAATCATTAAACGATAATAAGGGAAATAACGGCGTATTTGGTGCAAATCAATTAACTTATGGTAATAACACACCAAGTCAAGATTTAGGTACATATAAGATCTCTCCAGGTAAAGCATTTATTAAGGGATTTGAAGTTCCTGTTAGAAATGTTGTATATCTAGATTTTGAGAAGACAAGAACAAAGAAAGTATTAAAAAATCAAGCAGTAAATTACTATACAGGTCCAACTTTAACTGTTAATAGAGCATATGGTTGTCCTAGAATAGGATTTACAACAACTTCTAGTATTAGTCTTAGAGATTCTAGAATTGGTGCTAATGCTCATGTTGCAGCAGGTAAAGAGATTGGTGTTGCAAGAGTATATGATTATGCATTAGAGTCTGGATCATATTCATCTGCACTTCCAGCAACTAATGAATTTGATGTCACATTATACGATATTCAACCATACACTGAGTTAACAGTAAACCAAGCAATAACTTTAACTGTACCTACTTACATCAAAGGTAAATCTAGTGGTGCAACGGCACACTTAAGGTTTGGGACTACTACTGGAATTATAACTGCATATAACTCAATTGGTGCATTTACACCAGGTGAAAAATTAATCTTTAATGGTGTAGATAACAATAGAATTGCCATAGGAATAACAGCACACTCTATAGGTGCAGTTGAGTCTATTCATAGTTCAGTTGGTGTTGGTACATTTAATGCTGATGTTAAACCATTTACAAAGATTGCTTACGGTAATGTAAACATTACTCCTAAGTCTGGAACAGCACCTGGAATATCAACAGTCACAGTTCCTGGTGGTGGTTTTAGAAATAAAGTAAAAGCAGGTGATTTAGTATCATTTACTAATCCTTTATTAGGTGGAACAACAGTTAAGACATTTGCTGTAGTTGAGAGTTATACTGACGATAGTAATATTATTATTGCAGGTGTAACTACAGTTGCAGGTGTTTGTGATGGTGGTCTTCCTTCCGCAGCAGCACAACCAGTTGACTTCCAGTTAATAGGATCTAAATACCAGTCATCTACAGATAATAGTCTCTATACACCATTACCTAAGAAATGGGTTTCTGATGTTGATTTAACAGAGTCTAACATCACAATTAGAAAAGAATATGATGTAGTTATCACTGCTAATGCTACTAATACTATACAGGCAGGTCAAGATGAGACATTCTTGCCATATGATGAAGAAAGATACGTTTTAACTAATGATGCAGGTGTTACTGAAGAATTAACCCCAGATAAACTGCGTTTTACTAATGGTGGTAGAGAGTTAAGAATCTTTGGATTGTCTGCTACTGCAGGATCTGCAAGATTGGTTGCTACTCTTAATAAAATTAATGTTAAGAACAAAGTTAAGAATAGAATACGAACCAATTCGATTATTGTTAATAAGTCAAAATTAGTAACTTCTGGTGTTGGTACAACATCATTAAATGATGGATTGACATATGGTAACTATGGTTATGGATTAAGGGTTCAGGATACTGATATCTGTTTGGGAGAACCAGATGTAACCAAGGTTTATGGTGTATTTGAATCTGGTGGTATTGCAGATCCATTAATCCCATCAATTACTGTATTCAACATGAATGGTCCAACTGGACGTGTTGATGACTTAATTGCTGGTGAAGAATTTGTTGGTAAAACAACAGGTGCTATTGGTTTGTATATTGAACGAATTAATAGTGCTAAAGCAGGATTTGTTTATTTAAGTGATTTAAGATTTGAATTAAATGAGCAGATTGAATTCATTGAGAGTGGTATAACTGCTACTATTAATGATTTTGATCCAGGTGATAATAATATTATGGATAGATTCTCTTTAGATAGTGGGCAAAGAGAGACTATTTGTGATTATTCTCGTATTATTAGAAAACCTAATAGTAAAGATCCTAGAAAGAAAATAAGAGTTATTTTTGAATCTGCAGAGTACGCTTCTACTGATGATGGAGATATAACAACTGTTTCTTCATATGATCAGATTGATTATTGTGTATTACCTGATGTTAAAGAGAATATTAGATTAAGTGATATTATTGATATTAGACCAAGAGTAACCAATTTTAATTTAGACTCAACTGCAGTATCTCCATTTGAATTTGATGCAAGGGTATTCTCTGATGCTACAAACTCTGCGAAGAATATTTTAGCGTCTGATGAAGCAATTAATATACAATATTCTTACTATCAACCAAGAATTGATAGAATTTATTTAACTAAGAATGGTGAATTCCAATTAATTAAGGGTATTCCTGCTGACACACCAGTTCCACCTATTCCTATTGAGGATGCATTGGAAGTTGCAATGTGCAGTTTACCACCTTATATCTGTAATACTGAGAATATAGAGGTTAGACTCAAGTCTCATAAGAGATATAGGATGCAAGATATTGCATTATTGGAAGATAGAATCCAGAATTTAGAGTACTATACTGCACTTTCTCTTCTAGAATCTAATACAGAAAGTTTGTTTATTCCTGATAATGCTGGTTTAACAAGATTTAAATCTGGTATTTACGTTGATAATTTCTCAGGAACATCAACTCAGTTAAAACTTGGTAAGGTAACTAATAGTGTTGACCCTGCAAATCTTGAACTAAGACCTACACACTTCACAACTGAAGTTGATATGTTGATAGGTTCTAGGTCATTGATAGGTATAGGAACAACTGCTAATCCAACTGCTGATCCTAGATTTGTTACTGATTTGATTGGTAATGGTATTAAGAGAACAGGTCAATTATTAACTCTTGATTATGAATCTGCGTCTAGAATTAGACAAGGATTTGCTACTAGGGTTGAGAATGTTACTCCATACCTTGTAACTACCTATACAGGTAATATTGTATTATTCCCATCATCTGATATATGGATTGACCAAGTTAGACTCCAACCACAAAGAATTGAGGTTGACAACTATACTCAAACCCGTAGACAGTTAGAATTTGATGGATATGACCCACAAACTGGTTTAGGACCTGTTAGATGGGGTGCATGGAATACTACATGGACTGGATCTAGTTCAGTTGATACTTCTGCTAGGGTACAGACAGGATCTACTTCTAGGAATAATGGAAGTCAGATTGTAACTACAAATACATTCCAGACTACAACTACTACAACTACTACCAGAACTGGTACTTCAACTAGAGCTGGTGAGAGACTAAGAGTTAGTGAGCAAACTGATGTTGTAAATGAAGGTGATAAGGTAGTAAGTACCTCTGTCATCGCATTTATGAGGTCTAGAAATATTGAATTTACTGGACGTAAATTTAAACCATTAACAAGACTCTATGGATTCTTTGATGGTCAAGATGTAAATGCATTTATTGTACCAAAACTAGTCGAAGTAAGAATGATTAGTGGTACATTTACTGTAGGTCAGATTGTTAATGGAACAATGGCTGCAGGTACAGTTACAGCAACTAATGCAGCAACACCTAGGATATCATTTAGAGTTGCACAATCCAATCATAAAATTGGACCAATTGCTGCACCAACTGATGTATTTACAACAAGTCCTTATGATGACACATATACAGTTCCAGAAAGTTACTCAAGTTCTTCAATTCTACTTAACGTAGATACTGTATCATTAGCAGATCAGACACAGGCTCTTTATAGTGGTTTTATAAGAACTGGAATGAGACTTAGAAGTGCTACTGGTGAAGCAGAAGTTACTAATATAAGATTATTCAGTGACAGTATAGGAACAGTTCTTGGATCATTCTTTATTCCTAATCCAAATATTACATCCAATCCATCATTTGAGGTTGGAATTAAGTTATTCAGATTAACAAGTAATTCTACGAATAGTACTATTGGTGGAATGACTGGAACAATGGGTGAAGAGCAATACTTCGCTCAAGGTACAATTAATAATATGCAGGAGACTATCAGATCTACTAGAAGACCTAGATTTGATATCCAAGCAACTTCTGAATCTCGTGCTGCAACAGATGTTACTTCTACTCAAAGGGTGACTACAAGTAGTGAGACAACGAGAGTCCCATTACCACCTCCTCCTCCACCCCCACCACCACCTCCAAGTCCTCCCCCAAGGCCACCTGTGCCGCCCCCACCGAGGCCAACACCTAATCCTCCAAGGCCACCAAGGCCACCGAGGCCAGTGCCACCTCCACCTCCACCACCTCCTAGACCTACACCTCCAAGGCCACCTACACCGCCACCGAGGCCCGCTAGAGGCGGTAAAGATCCGCTCGCACAATCATTCTCTGTTCAAAATGATGCTGGTTTCTTTGTAACCGAAGTAGACATTTTCTTCAGAACAAAAGATCCGCTGCTACCTGTAACGGTACAGTTGAGACCGATGGTTGCTGGCGTTCCTTCAGAAGAGGTGTATCCTTTCGGTGAAGTTATTTTAGAATCTAAGGATATTTTTGAGTCAGCAGATGCTGGAACACCTACTACGGTTGTATTCCCATCACCTGTTTACTTAGAACCAAAAACAGACCATGCTATCGTTTTACTATCACAGTCTAACGAGTATACAGTTTGGATCTCCAGAATGGGTGAAGTTGATATTACAACCCTTCTGCAACCAGAATCTAGACAAGTTGTTGTCTCAGCACAACCAAGTCTTGGATCTCTATTCAAGTCGCAGAATGGTTCAACATGGAACCCAAGTCAGTATGAAGATCTTAAGTTCACTCTATACACTGCTGACTTTGTTGAGAATTCTGGAACCATTTCATTCTATAACCCAGAATTGGGAAGAGGTAACAATCAAATCGCTAATTTGGTTAAAGATTCTCTAGAATTTAATTCTAAGAAACTTATTGTTACTACGGATGATCTTGTAAACACAAGTGGTTTAGTTCTTGGAAATACAGTTATTCAAAAAGATACCGATGCAACAGCAAATTATGTTGGTGCTGGTGGTTCTGCAACTGGTGATCTAAGTATTATTAATGCTGGTATTGGATACACACCTACAGACGGATCTCAATTCACCTTCACTGGTGTTGCTTTAAATTCGTTTAGTGGAATTGGTAAAAACGCAACAGCAGACATTACAATTGGTACACAGAGCGGTACAAATGGTGTCGCTATTGCTGCAACCATTAATGGTGGTGGATCTGGATACCAAGTTGGTGATGTTTTAACAGTACCTACAATTGGTAACAATGAGTTGGGTAGAAATATGCAACTATCATTGGGATCAGTTACTGGAATTAATGAATTAGTTCTTGATGATGTTCAAGGTGATTTTGAAATTAGCACTACAAAACCACTTCAATTTATCAGTCCTTCTACTGGAATTACCACTATGGTATCAGTTGGATTTGGTTCTGATGTAAACATTAGTGATTATGCACTAAACAGTTTAGAAGAAGATGGTATGCATATTAAAGTGAACCATAAGAACCACGGTATGCATCAAGACATCAACAAAGTGATTATTAGTGATGTACAGTCTGATACTAAGTTAACTACTCTATCAGCAGAGTATTCAAACTCTAGTTCTGCTGCTATTGGTATTGCTAATACTTCAGATTTTGAAACCTTTGAGAATGTTGGTGTTGCTGCTACTAACCCTGGATATGTTAGGATTAATGATGAAATTATCTCTTACACTGGAATTGCTGCTGGTCAGTTAACTGGAATTACTAGATCTGTTGATCAAACAACTCCATTTACTTATCCTGCTAAGACACCAGTTGAGAAGTATGAAATTAATGGAATCTCCTTGAGACGTATCAATAAGACACATGATCTTCAAGATGCTACTCCTCAAAGATCTATTACTCTTGATTCTTACTACATTAAGGTCAATCCATCTTTAGATGGAACAGATCGTAGCACTGGAATTGGATTCCCTAAATTGTTCATCAATGAATCCAAGTCTGCTGGTGGTGAAGAGATTCACGCAACTCAGAACATCCAGTTTGAAGGAGTAAGACCTGTTGTTCAGACAATGGTATTACCAAATACCAGTATCAAGGCAGAGATGAAGAATACTACTGCCACAAGTATTGATGGTGGTGAACAGTCCTTTGTTGAGACTGAAGCAACTCCAATCAATATTGAAGATGATACATACCTCGAATCTCCAAGAATGATTGCTTCACGAGTCAATGAACTTGAACGTTTAGATAGTCGTCCTGGTAACAAGTCTATGGAAGTAACATTCACGTTATCTTCTTCAGATAGTGAAATCTCTCCAGTCATTGACTTGGATAGAGTTGGTATGGTTCTTATTAGTAATAGAGTTAATGCTCCAATTACGGATTACGCAGGTGATTCTAGAGCATCTACAATTACTGAAGATCCAACGGCATTTATCTATGCTAATAAACCAATTACATTAGAGAATTCTGCTACTTCAATTAAGGTCTTAATGGCAGCATATATGAACACTCAAAGTGATCTTAGATGCTTCTATTCAATATCAAATGATTTAGAATCTGATCCAATTTACTATCCATTCCCTGGATATCCTAATTTGGATGTTAATGGTGCTATCGTTGATATCGCTAAGAATAGTGGACTTCCTGATAAGAGGATTCCTAAGACTGATGTTCTTGCTCATGGTAGTGATGATCTTCCATTCACTGATTATGAATTTAGTATTGATGATCTTCCTGAATTTAGATACTTCAGTATTAAGATTGTTGGAACTGGTACAAACCAGGCATATCCTCCAAGGATACGTGATTTAAGGGCAATTGCATTAGCGTAATTATGTACAATCCACGTTTTTTAAAGGTTGAAGGTCATAGTTATCTCGTAAGAGATACTACGACCAATGCCATTGTTAATACCGATAAAAAAGGACATGACCAATACCTTGCCCTGAAGAGAGCAAAACAAAAAGATATAGACAGAGTTAAAGCTCTTGAAGATGATGTTCAAGGGCTCAAGTCTGATCTAGGTGATATTAAATCTATGTTAGGACAACTGTTAGATAAGTAAAATGGCAAAACCATCAAGTCGCCAAGGACTAATAGATTATTGTAAGAGGCAATTAGGTGCTCCTGTATTGGAGATCAACGTTGCTGACGAGCAGATTGATGATCTGGTGGATGATGCTATTCAATTATTCCACGAACGTCATTTTGATGGTACTACTCAAGCATTCTTGAAGTATCAAATAACACAAGAGGATATTGATAGAGGCACTGTTGAATATCCACATGAAGGAGGTAAAGTAGGAATTGCTTCTACCTCTGTAACTGACAACATTCCTAATCAAGGAAATGTTACATTTAATTGGTATGAAAATAGTAATTATATAAAAGTTCCACCCTCAGTTATGGGTGTATCAAAAGTATTTAAATTTGAAGGTGGTGGTGGACTTTCTGCTGGAATGTTCAGTAT